>Ga0206964_10213_pt1 | contig 17650 bp, 18 predicted proteins | sample Alteio_BWOrgHeat_25_FD_152980 | JGI IMG/M metagenome (GOLD analysis project Ga0206964, IMG submission 152980) | Enriched cells from forest soil in Barre Woods Harvard Forest LTER site, Petersham, Massachusetts, United States -... | ecosystem: Environmental > Terrestrial > Soil > Temperate forest >...
GCCTGTCCTGTACCTCTTTTAGTATTTTTTTATCGTGGACGGCGATATCCTGGTCGATAATGAGCCCTATGTACGAATTCAGTTCATCAACAGTACCGTAACTTTCAATCCGGATATGCGATTTGGGGACACGCGTCCCTCCTATTAATGAGGTAAAACCCTTATCGCCTGTTTTGGTGTAGATTTTCATATTTGATTTTGGATTTCGGATGTTCGTCCCGATAGCTATCGGGATCGGATTTAGGTTTAAGATTTGTTTTTATAAAGATGCTTAAATCTAAAAAAACTTAATCTGTTTAATCCCGGTTCCGACTTTCGAATTTATTGTTTTGATTTGGCATTTTGATTGTTCAATTTCGAAAAATATTAGCCGTCGGCATAAACACAATGTTAATTAGTGCGTTAGGTTTATAATAGACTCAAAGCAAAACCATGAGACCAGTAATTGCATCTGCCAAAATAACTTTACCATTTTTATCTATTATGCTTTTGCTGCTGAGCTTAAAATGTGAAAGCCCGGCCAGCGTGAGCAGTTCCAGCACTAAAATAACCCTCGCTGCCATCATCAGCGAGAAGCAATTCAATGAACTTTTCCCAATGCGGGACAAGTTTTATACCTATGCGGCTTTTATCAAAGCAGTTAAGGACTTAAGCCTCATAAAAATAAAAGTAGTTAAACGTACTGGGAACAATTACCAGTTTACCCGCACGGATTTAAGCACCGGCAAATCGACCATTATCCGCCAGGATGAAGACTGGAACGAAGACTGGGCCAAAAAGAAACCGGATAGCGCCTACACTATAAACTATGGTGATTTTTGTATGGAGAAAGACCTGCAAACCAACAAAAAAGAACTGGCCGCTTTTTTCGCCCAGATAGCCCACGAAACCAGGCACGGACAGGATGGCGAATACAACGATGGCTTGATGTTTTTGCACGAAAACGATACGTCCAACAGTTACACGGCGCCAAATGATGTGTACCCCGCTGTACCTGGCAAAAAGTATTATGGCCGCGGGCCTATGGAACTGAGTTATAACGGCAATTATGGCTATGCTTCCGATTGTATATTTGGCGACAAACGCATCCTGCTGAACAATCCGCAACTGGTAGCAACGGATGCCGTGGTTGCCTTTAAAACCGCTATTTATTTTTGGATGACGCCACAGGCCCTAAAGCCATCGGCACATGATGTAATGATCGGCAAATGGCAGCCCAACGCTACAGATAAAACCGCAGGACGCATTCCCGGATTCGGGATGACCATAAACATCGTTAACGGCAATGTGGAGTGTAATAAAGGCGAAAACAATTATGGTATGAAGGACCGCATAGGTTTTTACCAGCATTTTTTACAAAAGCTCAGCGTTAGCGATCCAAATTGCGCATGTTCCTGCGGGAAAATGAAAGCGTTTTGATTTTGGAATGCGGATTTCAATCTATTTTATGCTATTTAGTTGAATATATTTAACGCAAACTAAATCACAATGAAAAAACTGTTACTTACCAGTGTGTTTGGGCTATGTTGTTTTTTAGCGTTTGGGCAAACTTTAACCCAAAATATCAACAACAGACTATTACAGAAAAACGATTTAACCGGACGTGTATTGAGTTTATCGTTGAATGATTTTGACTTTTCTCGGCTTTTTATGCATACTGATAATTCTGTAATTTACGGATTCATCGGCGATAATTACCAACGCATCCGGATCAAATTCATCACTGTTACCAAAAACCAATCCTCTCCTGACGTATATATGGTACATGGAAAATCGATGGTCAAAAATAATATTTGTGAATTTAAGGGTTCTATTACGATCTCAAATATTAAGAAATACAAAACAATATCCTACGGTGTTGACGATAGCTATAAAAACAAAGGCATCAAAGGACAATATGTTATTTTAGGCAATTACAATTTTAGTGAATATGAAACTCAAGCCCATTCCGGAATATTTAAAGGAGTATTTCAATCGAATTTATATTTAGATAAAAACAATAAAGTCCATTACGATGACATTGATGATATTTCTGATGGCTATGCAAATAATCAGTACCTGGGACAGTGGATTTCATATAAAGGGAACATAATAAAAAGGTGTAATTGGGGAGATTTCCGCATTCCAAATTCAGGCGATCTGGACATTGGGGCAGGCGAATTCTCACCGGCGGACAAATATTTGAAATTTGGCTGGCAATCCGTGAGAGATTTAATGGCGTCACAACATAATAAAAATGCCCAAAAAATCGAAGACGCCAGATGGTGGGAGTAACCAAAAACCTGTACTAAATTCAGTCCTTGTCACCAAAATACGCCTTCATCGGCTCAAAATAATGGGTAACCCAGCCACTTTCGTATTGAGTTCCGTGCGGCGGCAACTTTGAATGGGTTAGCGTAACCAGTGTACCGCCTTCCGCATCCTCGAAAGTAACTTCGATAATGGAATCTTCTTCATCGTCCGAAAACTCTACCGTCCGCCATACCTGTACAATTTTTGAGTACGGCACCAGTTCTTTATTTGTGCCGGTGATATAGCCATCGTGCGCCATAAAGGTATCTCCAACTTTGGTGCTGGCAATTGCGTCGGCGGCATTGGTCATGCCGGCATGTTTTTCGGCATCCAGCCAGGCATTATAAATTGTTTCCCTGTTAGCGGGAATGATTGCTGAGACGGTAAACGATAAAGCCATGATCCTGTTATTTAATTGATTAATGATTTATACCCTAAAGCTACTATGATTTACAGGGATCCGTTATGTGTAAATACGACAACGTTAAGGGCTGTTTGCGCCAGTTTAGGTTGATGTATTGGCATATTGTTGGTTTATTTACCGGAAATAACTACTTTTCTCCAAAAAACCATAGTTAATGGAAAACTACCCCTTCGATACTACCGGCCTTAACAGCGATACCATCGACTTATTTAACGATACCTATCAGCTACTTAAAGCAAGATCAGATTTCCAGGTAACCGGCAATATCGATTTCCAGCTGGAACAGTTTGAGGTGTTCAGAGATTATGATGATGTAAATATAAGGGGCTCCTATGCCATAAAACCGGGTAACGGAAATGATTGTTATATTTTATTTGTTGAAGCGCATTCGAGCGTAATGGGCAAATATCAAAGGGCCCATATCTACCACTACCAAACCTGGGCCATCGCATTTGTGAAAAATGATTTCGACCGCGTACTTATACGGCGCGAAACACTTACCGACAAAATTATCGAATTGGTTCACCCGGTTGAGTTGGATTTTGAAGAAGATAAACCTTTCAGCGATACTTTTTACGTGCTGGTTAACGACCGCGACAAAGCTATACGCGGCATTGGCCGCAATTTCAGGAATGCGGTGATGGATATAAGAGAAGATGGCTTTGTGATCGAAATTGTGGGGCATACATTGATCGCCGGCAGCCAATACCCTACTATGCCAGGGATGGCCGTTCACCTGGCCGAATTTGTTGAACGGGTATGTGCACATTGTTAAAAAAGGTTTTTTTATGAGGAGATCATTGTTACTAATTGTCCTAACCTGTCAAAGCGTGCTCTCTCATGCATATATTTTGCAGGATACCGGCAAGGCCAAACAACGAATATCAAGAATAATCCCTGGCAGGCCAGCCTCGATCGGCATACTTGGCGACACTACCGACGTAGTTAGCAAAACAAGCGGCGGCAGCGTATTAATGGGCGGCGGCACCGATGTCGACGCGGCATTTCAATGGATGATCGGGCGCAGCGGCGGTGGCAACGTGGTAGTGATCAGGGCGTCCGGCACTGATGATTATAACCCTTATATTGATAGCCTGGGTAAAGTGAGTTCTGTTGAAACGTTAAAAATAGATTCAAGGGCATTAGCGAATAATGACACCGTAGCCAGGTATATCCACAATGCCGAAATGCTTTTTATAGCCGGCGGCGACCAATCCAATTACATGAAATACTGGAAAGGCACCAAAACCATGGCCGCCATCAATTATTTGCTGAATGTTAAACATGTTCCTGTGGGTGGAACCAGCGCCGGCTGCGCCATAATGGGCGGCTTTTATTACAGCGGCGAGTTTGAAAGCATTACTGCAAAACAGGCGCTTTCTAACCCGTACGATACCTTGCTGAGAGTTTATGATAATGACCTGCTGCACGCTCCTTTTTTAAAACATGTGATAACCGACCAGCATTATGTCACCCGCAGTCGCCAGGGCAGACATGTGGCATTTTTAAGCCGCATTATTACCGATAAAAACGTTTACGCCGATGGCATCGCTGCCGATGAAAAAACCGCCGTATGCATTGATGATAAAGGCAAAGCTATTGTATTAGGCAAAAGCAAAGCTTATTTTTTGATCACTGATCCCAAAAAATCACCTGAGTTATGTGCCCCGGGCAAGCCGCTTAACTGGAACCGCAACCAACAGGCCATAAAGGTTTATGAACTGCCGGGTTCTGAAAGTGACAATAACAACGGCAGTTTTGATGTATGTACATTTAATACAACCAAAGCCCATGGCGGCAAATGGTATTGGTGGTGGGTGGATAACGGCGAGTTAAAACAGCAGGAAATAAAGTGACAAATAGCCGAACAAAAGTATTTTAGCAATTTAAAGTATACAATAATGGAGAATTTACCATTTGATACCGAAGGCATTGATATTGACGAAGCGTTATTGCTTCAGGAAACCTATTTAGCTTTGCAAGCCAAATTTGGAATTGGGATCTCCAATACGGAGCAACTAACTTTAAATAACTTCGACCTTTTTAATAATAATCCTTATTTGAGCGTTGCCGGCATTTTATCGGTTAATCATCCCATAACCAAATGTTACCTCTCATTTATTAAAATAAAAGACGCGTATGTATGTAGTCATAAAGGGCAAGGCGTAGATTGGACGCAACCTCCCGATCATTTTGAATACCAGGTATGGGGTTCAATAATTTCAAAAAAAGATTTTGGCAGGGTATTGATACGCAGGGAAACGCTAACCGACAAAATAGTTGGTCTTATACACCCGATCGAGCTTGAATTTAAAGATGACAAGCCATTTAGCCGTAAATATTACGTGGTAGCAAACGATAAAGACAAAGCTATGTTAGCAATGAACTGGAATTTCAGAAATTCGATCATGGAAATCAGTGACGAGCGAACGGTGATAGAAATTGCGGGCAACGTACTTGTTATGGGAATTGATCAAACGATCGATAAAGAGCAAACTGTGCTTCTAACTGAGAATCTATTAAAACTGGCATCGAATTGCTGAGCACCAAAACTCAATCAACTTAATCCAACTTATTCAACCAATCAACTACTCAGCGACAACCCTATTCCTGTCAACCCTTTGAATATTGGGGTTTGCAAAATCCTTCTCAATCAGTCCATCGCGCATACGGACGATGCGGTGGGCATGCAGGGCGATGTCTTCTTCGTGGGTAACTAATATAATGGTATTGCCTTTAGCATGGATATCCTCTATCAGCCCCATGATTTCAATGGAGGTTTTGGTATCCAGGTTACCTGTAGGCTCATCCGCCAATATGATTGACGGGTTGTTGATCAGCGCACGGGCTACGGCCACGCGTTGGCGTTGTCCGCCGGATAATTCATTTGGTTTGTGGTCGACACGGTTACCCAAGCCAACATTTTCGAGGTTTTTGCGGGCGCGTTCCTGGCGGCCCTGCTTATTTATCCCGGCATATATCAACGGCAGCGCAACATTATCAAGTGCAGTACTGCGGGGCAGCAGGTTAAATGTTTGAAAAACGAAGCCGATCTCTTTATTTCTTACCTCTGCCAGTTCATTGTCGGTCATGTGGCTCACGTCGATGCCATTCAGCGTATACTCACCTTTTGTCGGCGTATCCAAACAACCTAAAATATTCATCAGGGTTGATTTCCCCGAACCGGAAGGACCCATCAAAGCAACAAATTCACCTTTATTTATGGTTAACGAAACTGATTTAAGGGCATGTATGATCTCCGTACCAATAACATATTTACGTCCGATATCCTTTAAGGTAATTAGTGGCTCCATCTATTTTTCTTGCTTTGACTGTGGTACCGGATGTTTTGTTACAGATTATTTTGAGGAAGTCGGGAGGTCTGAAAGATATATTTGGGTTTTTTTGTAAATATGGGTAACGCGGAAATCCGTATACACCTACCTTCCCTTCCCTCGGGGAAGGAATCGCACTAGCCATTGCTTTTTCTCCCAGCTTGCGGACTTTACCGACTTTCGGACTTTTCGGACTTTAGATCTATCACTTTGGCCACCAAAAAATATTCGTCGTCGTGTTTGGGGGCATTCAATAGCGCTTCTTCGTGGGTTATCTCGTGTTTTACCACATCTTCGCGCATATTATTTACGCCGGCGGTCATATAAACAAGCGGCTCAATACCCGTAGTATCAATTTCGTTCAGTTTGTCCATAAAACCCAGGATCTTGTTCATATCCTTTATCATGTCCTGCTTTTCTTCACCGGTAAGTTCAAGCCTGGCCAGGTGGGCTATTTTGTCAACGGTTTCTTCGTCAATGGTCATTCTACTCCAAGTTTTTGTTTTATTACTTCATAAACCTCGTCGCGCAGCGTGTCTGCATCGTCAAGGCTTAAATGCGCCGTTTCAATGGGTTTGTGCACAAATATATTACAAATGCCCGGCCTGCTGCCATATTTGCTGCCGGTATTCCATAAAATTTTCCAGGTATCAAGAGAAGTTATGGGCAAAATCGGGATCTTTAGTTCAATTGCCAGCCGGAAAGCACCATTTTTAAACGAACCGAGTTTAGGCGGATATTCCAGCGGGATGGTCGCCTCCGGGAAAATCACCACGCTAATGCCTTCTTTTAATTTCTCGGCGGCCAATTTAAAGGCTTTAAATGACGATATTTTGCTGTCGCGATTTACCGTTAGGTCGATCGTCCGGAAAAAGAAGCCCAGTACCATGTTACTGCGCAATTCTTCTTTACCAATAAAGCTGTGGTTATTTTTCGCCGCGATAGAGACCGTAGAAATATCGAGGTTGGAGGTGTGATTACCGCAGATGATGTAAGTGCGGCTCCAGTCGATAGGTTGTTCGTATTTCACCTTGAAAAATATACCCGAAATGAAAGTGCTTGCCTTAATAATAAACCGTCGGTATCCGTTAATGTATTTATAACGCGCCTTTTTGCGAGAAAGATAAAACAGGATGGGCCAAACCAGCAGGAAGAAAAAGGCTACGCTATACCTATAAAACCAGGTATGTATTCTTTTCAGAATGATTTTCATGGTGACCAAAAATATGAAAAAGTTGATTGAGTTTGGCTAAGGCAGATTAAGGTTGGATTAGATTTTTTTGATATTATCAGGAAACCTCCGAAGCCATGCCCCCCATCTGCAACCGTCGGCCGATGGTGCCATAAACCTCATCCCTTAATGCGTCGGCATCTGCGGCAGTAAGATGGGTGGTTTCTATCGGCTTGTGTACATGGTAATGGCAAACGCCCGGTTTGGTGCCGTGTTTTGTGCCATCATCCCAAAGCTTTTTCCAGGCATCGGATGAGGATACCGGTACGATGGGAATCTTTAATTCAATGGCTAATTTAAAAGGTCCGTTCTTAAATTCGTGCAGCGAGGGCGGATAATTATCGGCAATGCCCCCCTCGGGAAATATGATCAGCGTAAAACCGCTGGTAAGCCTCTCGGCGGCCATTTTAAAAGCCCGGTACGACGACATTTTGCTTTCCCGGTTTACCGGTATATCTACCGTTCTGAAGAATAAACCGGTTACCAGCCCATCTTTTAACGTTTCCTTACCCATAAAACAGCAATTGCTTTTCACCAGCACGCACATGGCGGCTATATCCAGGTTCGAGGTATGGTTAGGGCATACAATATAGGTTTTGCTCCAGTCAATTGGTTCTTCATATTCGTAATCGAAAAAAAAACCAACAAAGCCTGAACTTAAAAGCCCCCAGGCGCGCCTAAGTTTATTCATGTTATGATAACCGGATGGTTTGCGGGAAAAATAATACAACAGCGGCCAAAATAAAAAATAGGTAAGTGCGACGCTGGCCACGTACAGGTATACATGGATTTTCTTCAATAGTATTTTCATCTCCACCAAAAATATAAAAATTCCTTACTTTCGCCCCATGGAAACTGTTGTTAGTGGAATCCGTTCGACCGGGAACTTACATTTAGGAAATTATTACGGCGCGATACAAAACTTCGTAAAAATGCAGCATGAATATAACTGCTACTTTTTTATTGCCGACCTGCACTCGTTAACCACCCATCCCACCCCTGCTGACCTGCATGGCAACATTAAACAGGTACTGGTGGAATACCTGGCAGCTGGGATAGACCCCGAAACTGCCACTATATACGTTCAATCGGACGTACCGGAAGTAGCTGAGTTATACCTGTATTTGAATATGAACGCCTACGTGGGCGAACTGGAGCGCGCTACTTCATTTAAGGACAAGGTTAGGGCAAATCCCGACAATGTAAATGCCGGCTTGTTGACTTACCCGGTTTTAATGGCGGCCGATATCATTATCCACAAAGCAACGAAGGTACCTGTGGGTAAAGACCAGGAACAGCATTTGGAAATGGCCCGCACCTTTGCTAACCGTTTTAACCGCCTGTATAATCATGATTATTTCCCCGAGCCTTACGCATTTAATTTCAGCGACAACCTTGTAAAGATCCCGGGGCTTGATGGTAAGGGTAAAATGGGCAAATCAGAAGGCGAAGGCAACGCCGTTTATTTATCCGATACACCCGAAGCGATCCGCAAAAAAGTAATGCGTGCCGTTACCGACGCTGGTCCCACTGCCGAGAACCAGGAAAAACCGGTAGAGATCCAAAACCTTTTTGATATTATGAAGGTAGTATCAACCGCCGATACTTATAACCATTTCGACAATTTATACAACAGCTGCCAGGTGCGTTACGGCAACCTGAAAAAACAGCTTGCCGAAGATATTATTATCGCGACAGCACCCATCCGCGAAAAAATAAAAGATATATCTACCGATGGCCCCTACTTGCGCCAGGTAGCCAAACACGGCGCCATTAAGGCGCGGGAAAGCGCACAAAAGACCATAAAAGAGATCCGTGAAATTATAGGCTTTAAGAGCTTCTGAGTGGTTCATGGATCATAGTTTGTAGTTCATGGTATTTTTTTGTTGATAGTTGAAGGTTCATCATGTATCTTAGGCGGAGTTTAATTTCTATGTCGATTGTACATGAATCCGATAACGTAGCTAAAGCTATTAGATATCAACGATCACCATGAACTGCCGGCTATGAACTATGAACTATCAACCATGAACTAAAAAGATATGCATATAGCTATTGTAGGAAACATAGGCGCCGGGAAAACTACCCTAACCGAATTGCTGGCAAAAAATTATGGCTGGGACCCCCTGTTTGAGGCCGTGGACAACAATCCGTACCTGGAAGATTTTTACAGCGATATGAAACGCTGGAGCTTTAACCTGCAAATCTATTTTTTAAATGCCCGTTACCGCCAGATGGTTGATGTGCAAAAGGTAATGCACAACATCATTCAGGACAGGACCATTTATGAGGACGCTTATATTTTTGCCGAAAACCTGCATGATATGGGCCTGATGACCACCCGCGACTACCAAAATTACCAGGCCATTTTTGATAACGTAATCGAAAATATCAAACCACCCGACCTGCTGATCTACCTCAAAGCGTCGGTACCTACCCTGGTAAACAATATCCAACGCCGCGGCCGCGAATACGAAAGCGGCATCCGGTTGGATTATTTATCAAAACTGAACGATAAATATCAAAAATGGATAAATGGCTATAAATTGGGCAAACTCCTGGTAATTGATAAAGACAATGTCGATTTCGCCAACAAAACCGAAGACCTGGCCACGATAGTACAGATGGTGGAACGGGAGATACATGGTTTATTTTAGAATTACGATTTACGATTTACGATTTAAAAAACAATCGTAAATCGTAAATCTAAACTCGTAAATATGATTCTCGGCATCATTCCCGCGCGATACGCCTCCACCCGCTTCCCAGGCAAGCCGTTAGTTGATATTGCCGGGAAAAGCATGATCCAAAGGGTTTATGAGCAGGCCAAAAAGTGTGTGCATTTATCTGAAGTGATTGTTGCAACCGATGATGAGCGCATTTACAAGCACGTGCATGATTTTGGCGGTTCAGCCATCATGACCTTGCCCGATCATCAAAGCGGCACCGACCGTTGTGCAGAAGTGGCTCTGAAGCATCCGCAGTACGATGTGATCATCAATATCCAGGGCGATGAACCCTTTATCGACCCGGAGCAGATCAGCAAGCTGGCGGCCTGTTTCAGCAATGCCGATACCCAGATTGCCACGCTGATAAAAAAGGTGATGACTGAAGAAGAATTATTTAACACCAATTCGCCAAAGGTGGTGGTGAATAAACTATCAGAAGCGGTTTATTTTTCACGGTCGCCCCTGCCGCATATCCGCGGGCACGAACAAAAAGACTGGCTAAGTCATTTTACTTATTTTAAACATATCGGCATATACGGTTACCGCGCCGATGTTTTGCAACAGATCACCAAACTACCGGTATCTGCCCTGGAAAAAGCCGAAAGCCTGGAGCAACTGCGCTGGATTGAAAATGGGTACCACATAAAAGTTGCCGAAACGGAGCTGGAAACTTACGCGGTGGATACGCCGGCGGATTTGGAAAAGTTGAAACAATAATTTACTTTTCCAAAACCAATCGTTTTAGTTAAAATTTATTTCAACTATCAACCATGACCAGATCCATTAAAAAACTTGTCCTCTTAAGTGCAGCGTCACTTATAAGCCTGTCGCTAAAGGCACAATTTGAGGACCGCGTGATCACCGACAAACACGATACCATTGCCTGCAAATTGTCGCGCAGTATGATGGGCGCCTATAAATATAAAACGGCCAAGGACGACGCTATTAAAGTTGATATGGGTAATATAAGAGAATACTATACCGGAAATAAAAAACTTTGGGTGCGGCGGGTTTACATCACCAGTTCAAGGGTACCCTGCTTTGTGGATGTGGTTATTACCGGCAAATTGAATTTATACGAAATGAGCTATAAAAACGCCTATTATGATGGTTATCTTACCTATAGTTCCACCAGCAGCAGTTTAGGCGGTGGCCAACCCCGGTCAAAAACACAATACTTTGTTGCCAAAAGCGATACTGCAGAAGTAGTATTGGATGATGACTTGTCCAGGTCGAGATCGCAAGAACTGCTTGAAGCCAAACTCGTTCCGTTTATACAGGATAATAAAAGTGTTTATGACCAGTACCAGGCCGAAAAACGGGTGAATCCCGATGGGCTTAAAAAACTGGTTGAAATGTATAATTCGGGCAAATAACGATTATTTCTCTTTGCAAAGCGTTCCAGCGTTCCATTTTTGCACGCGGAACACGTGGAAAGCTTGTCCATTTGTTTGTCCATTTCGCACAACACTCAAAACGTATATATGTATTGTATTCATTTTCAACTATTTACATATTTTCATAAATTTAAAAAGCCACTTATAGCTAATAATCAGCTAATTGCATAATACAGTCTCAGGCTTTTTCTGTAAACAAATCTCAGTACCAGTTCCAGACGGTTAACACGTTAGATAGTCTTATAAAATAATTTTAATGCGTCTGCCCTGACATTTACATTTTTTGCAAGCTAACCCGGAAACTTTTCTTACTTTTGTATCCCGTACACAAACAATTTGTTTCGGCATAAATGCCGGTTCAAAAACAAAAAAATCATGACTAAATACATTTTTGTTACGGGCGGCGTTACTTCGTCGTTAGGGAAAGGCATTATTTCTGCCTCACTGGCAAAGCTCCTTCAATCGCGCGGTTACCGCGTAACCATCCAAAAGTTCGACCCCTATATTAATATTGATCCGGGTACGTTAAACCCCTACGAACATGGTGAATGTTACGTTACCGAAGACGGCGCCGAAACCGACCTCGACCTTGGCCATTACGAGCGCTTTTTAAATACCCCTACTTCGCAGGCCAATAACATTACTACCGGCCGTATCTACCAGAATGTGATCAACCGCGAGCGCCAGGGCGACTTTTTAGGTAAAACCGTACAGGTAGTACCGCATATTACCGACGAAATCAAACGAAACATCCGCCTGCTGGGCGAAAGCGGCGAGTATGATATAGTAATAACCGAATTGGGCGGCACCGTAGGCGATATTGAGTCGCTGCCCTATATTGAGGCGGTTAGGCAGTTCAGGTGGGAAATCGGCTCGGGTAATTCGCTGGTTATCCACTTAACACTAATCCCATTCCTTGCCGCTGCCGGCGAACTAAAGACTAAACCCACGCAGCACTCGGTAAAAATGCTGCTGGAGTATGGTATTCAACCCGATATACTGGTTTGCCGTACCGAACATCACCTGAATTTGGATATCCGTAAAAAGGTGGCCCTGTTTTGTAATGTGAACATCAACGCCGTCATCGAGTCGATCGACGCGTCTACCATATACGACGTGCCGCTATTGATGCTGAAAGAGCAGCTTGACAGGACGGTATTAACAAAATTAAAACTAGCCCATAAAAATGAGCCCGACCTGGAAAGCTGGAAAGACTTTTTAGGCCGCTTAAAAAATCCAACATCCGAAGTAAGGATAGGCCTTGTAGGCAAATATGTGGAGCTGCCCGATGCTTATAAATCCATCAGCGAATCATTTATCCACGCCGGCGCCAAAAATGAGTGCAAGGTAAAGGTAGAGTACATCCCATCCGAACAATTAACCCCTGGTAATGCAGTTGAACGTTTAAAAGGCCTGCATGGCGTTTTGGTGGCCCCTGGCTTTGGCGAACGCGGCTTTGAAGGTAAAATTGAAGCGATCCGTTATGTACGCAAAAATAACATCCCGTTTTTTGGTATTTGCCTCGGCATGCAATGCGCTGTGGTTGAATTTGCCCGCAATGTGTTAGGTATGCCGGATGCCAGCAGTACCGAAATGAACCCCGAAACGCCAAACCCGGTGATCGGCATGATGGAAGATCAAAAAAAGATCGTAAACAAGGGCGGCACCATGCGTCTTGGCGCCTATGCCTGCGACTTGAAAAAAGGAAGCAAAGCTGAAAAATTTTACGGCAAACCCAGGATTAGCGAGCGCCACCGGCACCGCTATGAGTTTAACAATGCGTATTTAAAACAATACGAAAATGCCGGTTTAACGCCATCAGGCTTCAATCCCGAGAATAACCTGGTAGAGATCGTAGAACTTAAAAATCACCCGTTTTTTATTGGTGCGCAATTTCACCCCGAATTAAAATCAACTGTTGCAAATCCGCATCCACTTTTTATTAACTTTGTCGCCGCTTCATTGGCTTATTCCCGGAAGCAATAAGAAAAGAACGAAAATATAGTAATGGACAAAAATACGTTTACAGGGTTATTCCTGATCATGATCATAATGGGCGCTTCCATTTTTTTCATGAAACCAAATCAAGACGATTTAAAGAAAGAAACCATACGGCAGCATGCCGATTCAGTTAAAAAAGGGCTGGTTGCAAAAACCGGCGGAATTACCCCAAAAGCTGCAGATACCACAAAGGTCCCTGTTAATGCAAAGGTTGATTCGGCACTTTTGAAAAGCCCTTTTGGCGCCGCAACTGTTGGCACCGACAAGCTGATCACCCTTGAAAACGATAACATTATTGTAAAGCTGACCAATCATGGCGGGCGGGTGTACTCGGTTGAATTAAAGGATTATAAAACCTATAATAAAAAGCCTTTGCTGCTTTTTGAAGGTGACCATAACGATTTTGGCTTAAATTTTACTGCAGGTAATAACAGTATCAATACTGATAAGCTATTTTTTACCCCGAGTGTGGGTGAATTGCATGTTGCCGGAAAAGATTCAAGCACGGTTACCATGCGCTTAAGTTACAGCGCTACACAATATATCGACTATATCTACTCGCTTACCGGCACAGGCTATAAATTAGGCTTAACCATAAAACCAGTTGGCTTAGATGAGGCAATTACCAATACCAATTCCATAAACATTAACTGGGCGGCGAGCATGCGCAAACAAGAAATGGATATGGAGCAGGAAAGAAGGTATACGACCATTTATTTCATGAATACCGACGAGAATGTTGATTACCTTAGTTCGTCGAAAGATGACCACCAGGATGTAAATGATAAAAAGGTGCAATGGATATCGATGCAGGCGCACTTTTTCTCGGATGTATTGATCGCGAAGAAGGGCTTTGATAAAACAAGCATGGCTGTGGCCACCGACGTTACCGATTCGACCCATTCAAAACAAATGAGCGCTGCCTTAACCGTTACTAAAGCCACTGATGGTACTTATCCGCTTGAATTTTATTTTGGCCCGGTAAAATACAATTTACTAAAAACACAGGGCTACCACCTGGAGAAACAGGTGTATATGGGCTGGGGCTTTTTGGCGTATATCAACCGCTTTTCGGTATTGCCGGTATTTAACTTTTTAAGCCAGTTTACCAGCAATTATGGTTTGATCATTTTAGCATTAACCATTATCCTGAAACTGGTTTTATCGCCGCTTACCTACAAGTCATATCTTTCGATGGCTAAAATGCGCGTGCTGAAGCCCGAGATGGACGAAATCAAGGCAAAAGTTGGTGAAGACAATGCTACACTTTTACAGCAGGAATATTTAAAGCTTTACAAAAAAGCGGGCGTTAACCCGCTGGGCGGTTGTTTGCCTTTAGTGATCCAGATGCCTATTGTGTTTGCGTTTTTCCGGTTTTTCCCAAGTTTGTTTGAATTGCGCGGACAGGGATTTTTGTGGATGCACGACCTTTCTACTTACGATACCGTATTTACATTTCACGCCCTTCCACTGTTAGGCTGGAATCATTTAAGCGTTATGTGTGTGCTGATGACGATATCAACCCTGATCTACACTTATTTTAACAACCAGATCTCGGGCGTTAGCGGGCAGATGAAATATATCGGGTACATCACCCCTATCATTTTCCTTGGCGCATTGAACAGCTACCCTTCAGGTTTGAATTATTATTACTTTTTGGCCAACATGCTTACTTTCACCCAGCAATACATAATCCGTTTGATGGTTGATGATAAAAAGATTCATGCCCAGATCCAGGAGAACAAAAAGAAACCCGAAGTAAAAAAGAAACAAAGCGGTTTCCAGGCACGCATGGAAGAAATGATGCGCCAGAAACAGCAGTTACCTCCGGCAAAGAAGAAGTAAAGTAGTTCATGGTTCATGGTTGATAGTTCATGGTAGCTGCAACTTTTTACCAGTGGGCTACCTTTAATTGATATTGAAAGGCCGAAATCATTAAATATGGTTTCGGCCTTTTGTTTATACGACCGCTTCCTCACCATCAACTATGATCCATGAACTATGATCCATGAACTATTTACAAAAAACTAAAACAATTAGCAAAAAATAATTACATTTACCCCCATGTATGCTATTGTTGATATTGAGACTACCGGGGGGCATGCCAGCGCTAATGGCATTACGGAGATAGCTATTTGCATACACAACGGAAAAAAGATAATTGAGCGTTACTCAACCCTGGTAAACCCTAAAAGGGAAATCCCTGTTTACATCAGTGCATTAACCGGTATCACCAACGAAATGGTGCAGAATGCGCCACCCTTTGAGGATGTCGCACACGATATTTACCATTTATTGCATAATAAAATATTTGTAGCCCATAACGTAAATTTCGATCATTCGTTCGTACGCTACCACCTGGCTGCAGCGGGTTACGAGCTGCAATGCAATAAATTGTGCACCGTTAGGCTAGGCCGTAAGATACTGCCCGGGCTTCCCTCCTACAGCCTTGGTAAACTTTGCAGAACACTGGGCATTGATAATGAAAGCCGCCACCGGGCAGCAGGAGATGCGGAGGCTACTTCTCAACTATTCTCCTTACTGCTGCAAAAAGACAGTCAAAATCATATTCAGCAGGCTTTAAAGCAAAATTCAAAAGAACAGGTTTTACCTGCCAATTTGCCTAAACAGGATGTGGATGCTTTGCCGCATTCGCCGGGGGTGTATTATTTTCACGATGCAAAAGGCAAGGTGATCTATATCGGCAAAGCCAAAAACCTAAGGAAGCGCGTAAGCAGCCATTTTACCGGCAACAACCCCGGCCCGCAGCGGCAGGAGTTTTTAAGAAACATACACCATATTTCCTTCCAGCTTTGCGGCACGGAACTGATTGCTTTTGTATTTGAAGCCGTCGAGATCAAACGGCTTTGGCCTAAATACAACCGCTCCTTAAAACGTTTCGAACAAGCCTACAGCTTATATGCTTTCGAAGATCAACGTGGTTACCTCCGTTTGGCGGTTGATAAACATCGAAAAATGACCGGGTCCATTTATAGCTGCAATACCCTGTTTGAAGCGCGAAGCCTGATACTGCAACTGATAGATACTTTCGGCCTTTGCCCTAAATTATGCTTCATTCAAACCAATGCCGAACCCTGTTCAGGGGCGATGGGTGTTAGCTGTGCATGCGAAGGCGTCGAAACACCCGATGAATACAACAAAAAAGTAAACGCTGCAATTGATGAATTAAACAATGCTCTCCCCACTTTTGCTATCAGGGATGCGGGTCGCACTGATGACGAACATAGCTGCCTGCTAATTGAAAAAGGAAAGTTTTACGGCATGGGTTTTATATCCCACTATTTTGATGTGGATAATCTGCAACAATTAAAAAATCACCTTACCCCCTACCCCGGTAACGATTATATAAAAGGCATGGTTGCCGGCTACGCGACTAAGTTCCCGGAACGGAAAGTGATATTTGCCTGATTTCTAAAACTTACGAAGTTTTGAAAACTTCGTAAGTTTGTCTCTACGTTTTTCAAAGTCATGAAAGTTTATTCCGATACCTATTATCATATTTACAACAGGGGAAACAACAAAAATCTGATCTTCTTTGAGGATGACAACTACATTTTTTTTCTAAATCAATTTAAGAAACATGTAGCACCTTTCTGTCAAGTTTATTTATACTGCCTCATGCCAAATCATTTTCATTTTTTCATTAAGGTTAGCGACGAAACGCTTTTTGAAAAAGGAATAAAAAACTTTTTTATTTCATACTCAAAGGCTATAAATAGACGGTATAATAGGGTTGGTAGTTTATTTCAGGGCCGTTATAAAGCATCAGAAATCAAATCCGATGATTATTATACAACAATCATCATGTATATCCACCAAAATCCGGTAGTAGCGGGGCTTGCTATAAATATGGAAGATTATAAATACTCATCCTATAAAGCTTACTTGTCTGGAAAAGAATCAATATTAAATCGGCAGGAAGTTTTAGAATGGTTTGGTGGACTTGAAAGTTTTGTGGATCACCACAAAATGGCGTTGAACGAAATCGAAATAAGCAAATTTCTCAAGGTTTAGCATTCGAAGTAAACTTACGAAGTTTTAAAAACTTCGTAAGTTTGGAATCTTTCTGACTCCTATTTTAAATACTTATTATACCAAACAATATACCGTTGAAGCCTGTCAACCTGGTAGCTGGGTTTGCTGATGCCGTGGAATGAGTTTGGATATAAAATAAGTTCTGCGGTTATTCCCGCCGATTTAAGCGCCTCATACATTTGCTC
>Ga0206964_10104_pt2 | contig 17616 bp, 5 predicted proteins | sample Alteio_BWOrgHeat_25_FD_152980 | JGI IMG/M metagenome (GOLD analysis project Ga0206964, IMG submission 152980) | Enriched cells from forest soil in Barre Woods Harvard Forest LTER site, Petersham, Massachusetts, United States -... | ecosystem: Environmental > Terrestrial > Soil > Temperate forest >...
TCGGGATAATCCTGTTCGGTGGCCCTTTGGAGCAGCATCCTGTTGAGTTTACGTGGGTGAGGCGGACAAAGGCGAGGATGCTCAGTGCGTTCCATTTGAGGCGCGTCAGAACATCGTTTTTCGCCCGAAAGAAAGGGACCGGAAGTCCACAGGATTTGCACTGCCATTGCCTTGTACGGAACACGTCGCAGGGCATAGGCTCGGATTTGCGGATGGATATTCCCTCGGCAAATCGCGTCGTCTTTGCGCCTATCGAACGAGTTTTCAGATTCTTGAGGCTCGAAAGGCCACAACTGGCGGGCGAATTTGAGTTTTGCACAGGCAAATGGCGGGGTTGTTCAAGATGGTGCAGCGTAACGGTAACAAAGTACTAGATATTGTGGTTCGTACTTGACCTGCACAACTGACAGCGGTATTTTTGCATCTGCGGTTGTTACGAAACGATGACACACCGGGCAGCTGTCGGACCGATCCGTCGCCGGATCCGAGGTGTTTGAGTCGGATTTCGCGCAGCGCCGTTGTTCCCCTTGATTCGCCTTTGAGGGAGTTGTTGCGCCGTTTCGCTTTCACTGGGCGCTGGAGCAATTAGGCCAGCAGCCTCATCTAATTGATTGAGGGGTTTTAGCCAGAAAACCCCAGTAGTTCGCCGAACCTCGACCCTCAAGGTTCCAAGGAGATTCAATGCCAGACACGTACACCCAGTCGTCGACGTCAGTTCCCGCAGGCGTGGCTCCATCCCACGTTTCGCGTGGCGGTCTGACTTTTACCCGCCGCTTTTCCAAGGCCGGACTCTCGCCCTATGACGAGGTTCAGTGGGAGCGGCGCACTGCCTCGATTACCGATGCGAGCGGGAATTCGATCTTCGAGCAGAAAGATGTCGAGGTGCCGATCGACTGGTCGATGACGGCGACGAATATTGTCGCCTCGAAGTACCTGCATGGGCAGATGGATACTCCTGAGCGGGAGACAGGTGTGCGGCAACTGGTAGGCCGCGTGGCGGAGACGATCCGGGACTGGGGTCTGGCCGGAGGTTACTTCGCGAGCGCGCAAGATGCAGCGATCTTCCACGATGAGCTGGTGGCGATGCTGGTGCAGCAGAAAGTGGCCTTCAATTCGCCGGTATGGTTCAACGTCGGCTGCGACCGGATGGAACCGAATTCCGACGCGCAGAACTGGCATTGGGATCCTCATACCTGCGCGGTGCGCTTCTCGGTGACGGGATATCGCAATCCGCAGTGCTCGGCGTGCTTTATCAATGCGGTGGACGATTCGCTGGACTCGATTCTGACGCTGGCCAAGACCGAAGGAATGCTGTTCAAGTGGGGCTCGGGTACTGGAACGAATCTGTCGTCGATTCGCGGCTCGATGGAATTGCTCTCGGGTGGCGGCACGGCTTCTGGACCGTTGAGCTTCATGCGCGGCTTTGATGCCTTTGCCGGGGTAATCAAATCAGGCGGCAAGACCCGGCGCGCAGCCAAGATGGTGATTCTGAACGTGGATCACCCGGATATCGTCGACTTCATCGATTGCAAGTCGAAGGAAGAGGCTAAGGCGTATGCATTGATTCGGGCAGGGTATGACGGGTCGGGGCCGGATTCCGAGGCTTACTCGTCGATCTTCTTCCAGAACGCGAACAACTCTGTTCGAGTGAATGACGAGTTCATGCACGCCTACGAACGTGACGGAGAGTTCACGACCAAGACTGTGAAGGACGGGGCGCCGGTAAAGACGTATAAAGCGCGAGAGATCATGAACAAGATCGCCGAGGCGACCTGGCAGTGCGGCGACCCGGGGATGCAGTTTGATTCGACGATCAATCGCTGGCACACGAGCAAGAACTCGGGACGGATCAATGCTTCGAATCCCTGCTCCGAGTACATGTTCCTTGATAATTCGGCCTGCAACCTAGCGAGTTTTAACCTGCTAAAGTTTGTGACTTCTGGAGGGACGTTTGATATTGCCGCTTATCGCCATGCGATCTCGGTAGTGATTACCGCGATGGAGATTCTGGTGGATAACTCTGGCTATCCGACGGAGGCGATTGCTAAGAATTCGCACGATTACCGCCCGTTGGGCCTGGGCTATGCGAATCTAGGAGCGCTGTTGATGGCTTGCGGCTTGCCGTATGACTCCGACGCGGGGCGCGATTACGCCGGGTGCCTGACAGCAATCATGTGCGGACAGGCGTATCTTCAATCGTCGGTCATTGCAGCGACCTGTCCACCGCTCGAGTCTGCGACACCTCTTACGGCGCAGACAGAGCGCCAGGGAGGCGCGTGCCCGGGATTTTACGTGAACAGGGAGCCGTTCCTGGATGTGATCCGGATGCATCGGGCCGAGGTGAACAAGATCGGAAAGTCCAAAACGAGCAGCGAGCCGTTTGTCGCGCCGCAACTGGACGCGATGATCGACGCCAGCCGCGAGTGCTGGGATATGGCGCTGATCTATGGCGAGCGCTACGGGTTCCGCAACTCGCAGACCACATTGCTTGCGCCCACCGGGACCATCGGTTTCATGATGGATTGTGACACGACCGGCATTGAGCCGGATCTGGCGCTGGTGAAGTACAAGAAACTGGTCGGCGGCGGCATGATCAAGATCGTGAACCAGACCGTTCCATCGGCGCTGTTCAAGCTTGGCTACAACCATGATGAAGTCAACGCGATTGTCAGCTATATCGATGCGACAGGGACGATCGAAGGCGCGCCAGGGATTAAGCCCGAGCATCTGAGCGTCTTCGATTGCTCGTTCAAGCCGTCGAAGGGAACGCGGTCTATTCACTACATGGGCCACATCAAGATGATGGCCGCGGCACAGCCGTTTCTATCCGGAGCGATCTCGAAGACGGTGAACCTGCCACATGAGGCGACGACGGAGCAGATTGCCGAGGCATACACGGAAAGCTGGCGGCAGGGGCTGAAGGCGGTCGCGATCTACCGTGACGGCTCCAAGGGTGTGCAGCCGCTGAACACGAGCACGGACGCCAAGAAGAGTGAGCCTACGGCGCTAGATGCCGCAGGAGGACGCGTGATGGCTGCACTGGCTGCGGGTGCAGAAGCGGCTGAGGCCGACCTAAAGACGCTGGAAGTCGCCATGGGTGACAAGGTTGAAGTCAGTGCGCGGCAAGTGGTTGGGGCGACACTAGCCTTCCAGCATATGCTCGAGTCTCTTGCTGGATTTGAGGTACGGGCTGCCGCCGCTGCGGCTGCGAAACCGGCTCCGGTAGCGCCCGTGCTGGCCGAAACTGCGACGAATCAGGATCTGAACGCACCGCCGAAGGCTGTTCGACATAGGCTGCCTGAAGAGCGTGCGTCAGTAACGCACAAGTTCTCGATTGCAGGTCATGAAGGGTATATCACGGTCGGCTTGTATCCGACGGGTCAGCCGGGCGAGATCTTTATCAAGATGGCCAAGGAAGGCTCCACAGTCTCAGGGCTGATGGATGCTTTTGCGACCTCGATTTCGTTGGCATTGCAGCATGGTGTGCCGCTCAAGGTGCTGTGCGAGAAGTTCGCGCATACGCGATTTGAGCCTTCTGGCTGGACTGGCAACGAGCAGATTGGCTACGCCAAGAGTCTGATGGACTATATCTTCCGCTGGCTGCAGCTGCGGTTCCTTTCGGGAACGCAGTTGCCGCTCTTTGCGGGTTTGGCTCCCCAAGCACAGCAGCTCCCTGCCCCGACTCCGAGCCTGATTCCGGACAATGAGCCGGAGACCGGCAATGTGGCGGCGGTTACTGGACCGGCGCTGACGAAGCTGCTGGAAGATATCGCGCGGAAGCTTAACCAGGTGAGCGGGCCGGTTCAGGAGAATCTGGCCGAGCTGAAGGCGACGGAAACGCTGAGTCTGCCGAAAATGGCGGATCGCGGGGTCTATCATGCCTCCGACGCCATGCGGGAGATGTACGACATGGGCGATGCGCCGAGCTGCGGCACCTGCGGCGCGATTATGGTTCGGAATGGATCCTGTTATCGCTGCATGAGCTGCGGTTCAACGAGCGGCTGCAGCTAACGCTGGCATGCGCACCGGAAAACGATGGATCGAATTGCTGACGGCTCGCGAGGGCCCCGGCGATTCGATCCATTTTGCGTTAGGACTGGTGCCTGCGCTAGCTGGTAAACCGCGTGATCGCATTGTGAGGCCTGTTGAGGCGAAACGTATCCAAGTCAGGCCGAGGCTTCGCCGCAAGCAGATCGGCGGCGATCTCGCCATAGACCGGCGCGTACTTGAAGCCGTGTCCTGAGCAGCAACTGAAGATGAGAATATTGTCATGGCTGGGATGACGGTCGATGATGAAATTCTGATCCGGCGCAACCGTGTAGATGCACGCCTTCATCTCTGAGGGGACCTCGGCAAATCCGGTGAGATATTGCCAGATGCCTGAGATTCGCTCGACGTCTTCTGGACCCGGGGGTGCGGCGGGGTGGTTGGGATCGATAGCCTGCCGCAGGTGTTTGTCGTTTCCGACTTTGACTCTGCCGTCGGGCGTTGGCATGCCGTACCAGCCTGCATCGGCGTCGAGGCAAAATATGGGCATGCGGTGCGCGTCATTTTCGGCGAGGGGCGAATGCCAGGAAATTACGCGGCGCTCGGGCGAGAGCGATAATCCGAGTTCGGGAAATAGATCAGGGAGCCAACCGCCGGCAGCAACGACCAGATGGTCGCACTCCAGGGTTTCACTGGCGATACGAACGCGGACGCCGTTCGATAAGGGCTCAATACCAAGAATCGGGGTATTGAAAAGCAGCTGGGCGCCGAATTCGCGTGCCCAGCGGTGCAGGAAGGTGCGGGTGGCGTCAGGCCGCACGAAGCCGCTGGAAGGCTGATAGATGACACGCCAATTCGGCGGAAGGCAGAAATGCGGGGACTCGCGGTTGAACTCGCTTCCGCTCAGGGCTCGGAAGGGCTGCTCATACTGCATGCAGAGCTCTTCGGAGGATTGGACCATCGGGCTTTCCGCCGGCCCGGCGTCGATTCCGCCGCACTGTACCAGCAGGGCCTCTTTCGCCAGCTCACTCCATTCGCGCCAGCCTTCAAGGCTTCTTGCGGCGAGTTCCACGTACGGAGCGCCTTCGTGCGGAATTCGGCGATAGATTCGTGTGTCTCCGTGCGATGAGCCGCGTTCATGCAACGGAGAGAACTGCTCGATCGCGGTGACGCGATATCCACGTACGGCAAGCTTGGCGGCAATGCTGCTGCCGGCGATCCCCAGACCGAGGACGATTACGTGCTGATTAGTCGTGGTGGAGGTGAGCATCGATTCAACTATTAGATCAAATCGAAATGCTTCGCACGCTGAGAAGGAGCCGCTATCTGACGAGAAAACGTTATCTCAATTGTGTATATTGAAAAGCGCCGCTCGTTGCGCAATTTCGTATCACTAAAGGGACGCCACTGATGACTCTCACAGTCAGCTTCAGCGTATTCATGCATGTCCGGGTTGTACTGTTGTGGATGGCATTTGCACTCATGCTCGCGGGCCAGTCCTCCGCTCAAGCGCCTCACGTTTACAGCCTTTCTGGTGATGTTGCAGGAACACATGATCCTTCGATCATGAAGGAAGGTAATACCTGGTATGTCTTCGCCACAGGCAAAGCGCCAGGTGGGGGGCAGTTTGCAGTGCGCTGCTCGAATGATCTGGAGCACTGGAAGCTGTGCGGTCACGTATTCGACGAGATTCCGACGTGGATTCATGAACGCAGTCCGGGAACGAAGGATTTATGGGCTCCCGATGTCTCGTATGTGAACCATGAGTATCGGCTGTATTATGCTTACTCGCTCTTCGGAAAAAATACATCGGGAATCGCTCTTGCGGTGAATAAGACACTAGATTTCGCGAGTCCTGACTATAAGTGGATCGACAAGGGATTAGTACTTGAATCAAAGACTGAGGATAACTTCAATGCGATCGATCCTAACTTTATTGCAGATAAGAAAGGGAACGGATGGCTTTGCTTCGGTAGCTTCTGGGATGGGATCAAGATGCGCCGTCTTGATGCAGACGGGATGTTATCAAAGAGCGATCCGAAGCTCTATTCGCTGGCGCGGCGGGCCAAGCCGGAAGATGCCGCTCCAGCGCCGCCTAACCTTCCTCCCAACTGGCAAGCTATTGAGGCGCCGTTTATTGTTCGCCACGGCGATTACTTCTATCTGTTCACGTCGTGGGATCTGTGCTGTCGCGGCCTCAAGAGCACTTACAAGACCATGGTAGGCCGTGCCAAGGAAGTTAATGGGCCTTATGTAGATGAAACGGGGAAGTCTTTGGCGGATGGTGGCGGATCGGAGCTACTGACTGCTAACTCGCGCTGGCTGGGCCCTGGAGGCGAAAGCCTGTTGATGGATCCGAAGGGGCCGGATCTTATTGTCTTCCATGCCTACGATGCGACGACGGGGAAGCCCTCGATGCAGATTTCTACAATCGACTGGACGGGCGGTTGGCCGCACGCAGCGTTGGGCACTCAGTAGCTTCGCTTCAAGATCAAGAGGAGCGTAATGTACTAATCGGCTTGTGGCGGAGGGCGGGAGAGGTGACGGCGAACACTCGGAAAGATAGTGATTCAGCTAAACGCACATTCGGCAAGTTTGAGGGAATGCGACTTGCTACAACAGTTCCTCATGCGGATTCGCTGATGTTTCATTTTCGAGTAGTTTGAAGATGCGTGAGCCGGCGGCTCCGGCTGGCAATAAGGTCAGGCCTTCCGTGGCTGTTGCACGAGCTTTCTCGCTCTGACCGGCGCTACGATACGCCTGCGCGAGTGAGAGCATCCACGCCGGCGCCTTGCGATGGGTGAGGGCCACTCCTCGTTTAGCGCAGGTCAATGTGAAGCCAGGGTCCTGCAGCGAGATCGGCTCGGCGAGCAGGAAAGCGTCCACAGTAAGATCCAAAAGCATCGGGGATGCTTTGTCATTTGCGACGACATTTCTCAGCAGATCCAGGGCCGCTTTAGTTTGTGGCTCAGACTCATGTTGATTGCGCAACCGTTGCTGAATCACCCCGATGTGCACTTCCACGTTGGCAAGCTCTGCACGAAATCCTGTATTGCCTGGCTGTGTTTGCAATATCTGCTGCAGGATCGCCTTTTCCTGTAGCATAAAATTTAACGCAACCTGCAGATTTTGGCTTCGTTGAGCCGGAGCCGCCGCGAGCAATGGGACCGCTGCATTTTCATAGTTGAGAGCCGCTCCCATCAATACCCGGCGTAGATCTTCCTTGGCGCGAAAGTCTTTCGAGTCTGCTGTCGCCAAAGCCTGATAAATCCGCAATGATTCTTCAAAGAGGGGCGCGGCCTCCGAGTATCTTCCCAGCTCGGACAGAGCCACTGCCTGCTTGCGTAGAAGCAATGCCCTCGAGCGCAGCGTGCCGACGTGGTTTCGTTCAGATTCAGGAAGAGCCTCAAGCCGGGTTGCCGCGATGCGAAAATCTTTGAGAGCACTCTCAGGGTCGTAGTCAAGTTCTACGTTGCCTATTTTCATTTGCATTGTAGAAAGCCCGCGGCGAACGCGCAGGAAGTTCGGATCGAGCGCTAGGGCGTGGTTATCCATGTCTATTGCTTTGTGATAGTAGTCGAGGGCAGCGGAAGCATCGGCAAAGCCGGTATCCTGCCCCATAACATCGCCTAAGATGTCGTAGACGTCCGCAGCTTCGAAGAAAAGAGCCGGCGTTGGATTTGGTAACGCGAGCAATTGATCGTAGGTCTTCGCTGACGATTGCAGGCTGGCAGCAGCCCCTTGGGAATCATCCGCCAAGCTTAGAATCTCTCCACGCGTGTCCTGTGCCCGCCCCAGAGCGATAAGGACAGCCGCATCTTTCGGATAGGCCGTTGCCAGCGGTAGCGCTATTCGGAGCGCTTTATCCAGGCTTTGCAAAGCACCGGTCTTGTCTCCCAGATTTTGTTCATAGGGATCGCCTTGAAGGTTTGCGAGCCGCGTATATGCTTCGACGAGGTCAAGCTCGGTTACTTTGTCTCCACGTCCGTCTTGGGACATTCGATCCAGATGTTCAAGAACGCGCGTGACGAGAAGTTGTTGCGCGCCGGTAGAACCGGGAATCTGCTTGATCGCTTCGTCCAGCTCCGAGAGAAGGCTTGTGCTCAATTGGCGGAGATCGTTCGAGCGCGCCTCGGCGATTCGGCGTTGGCGATTGGCAACTCGAGCTTGCCACGTTGTCCCGGCGATTCCCCCAATCAAGCTCAATGTCAACAGAACTGCAGCGGAGATCGCGAGCCGGTTGCGCCTGGCAAACTTGGCGACCCTGTAACGTGTTGTATCGCCTCGCGCCGCGACTGGCCGGTTTTCAAGATAAGCCTGCACGTCCGACTCCAGTTGCTCAGCCGTGCGATAGCGCTCTTCCGGCTCTTTACGCAACGCTTTACCGAGAATCGCTTCGAGATCGAGGCCGAGAGGCGCATCGAACTCCACTGCCGCCACCGCGCGGCGCGGCGTTTGCTGACAGACAACTCGCACCATCTCTTCCGTTGAAAATTCTTTCAATTCATATGGCAGTGTATTGGTCAGTAGTTGATAAAGCAGGATGCCCAGAGAATAGGTGTCGCTTGCAGTCGTGATCGGTTTACCTAGTATCTGCTCTGGGCTTGCATACTGGGGCGTAAATGAGAGAAATCCTTCACGCGTAAATGCACTGTGCGCGTCCACCTCAGAAGCAGAGAGGATCTTCGCCGTGCCGAAATCTAGCAGATGCGGCGTTTCTTCGGCGTCGACAAGAATATTGTCCGGTTTGAGATCCCGATGCACGATCAGATTCTGATGCGCATATTGGACGGCTCCACAGACCTTCTTAAAAAGCCTGAGCCGCTTTTGAAGCGAAAGACTATGCCGTGTGCAGAAGCTGTGAATCGGCTCGCCGGCGACATACTCCATCACGAGATAGAGCTCACCTTCGTTGGTGACGCCTCCATCCAGCATGCGGGCGATGAGAGGATGATTGAGTCCCGCCAATATCTGCCGTTCGCGCCGGAAGCGATCGCGAAACAGGTTCGTCGCCAAAGGCAGATCGATGAGCTTGATTGCCACCTTCTTTTCGTATTGACCGTCAGCGCGATGCGCCAGATAAACCGCTCCCATGCCGCCGCGCCCCAGCAGCGACTCCAGCTGATAAGGACCGATTCGTCTTTGCTCTGAGGGCTCCGGTTGGCCACGCTGCTGGCGTAGCGAACCGGTTGCTACGCTCTCTTCCTCGTATGCAGCGAGCAATGACTGCATCTCAGCAAGCAGTTGCTTGTCGGACTGGCACAGCTCCTTGAGCCGCCATTCGCGATCCTCTTCGGGAAAAAGGAGGATCTCCTCAAAGATGGCCTCAATCTGATGAAAGTGTTTTTTTTCGTCGCTCATACGGATAGGCTTATGCGCACCTGGTTATCAAGGTCTGTCATCTACAGATTGCGTAGAATCCGTGGAAAGCGCCTCAGGCTCGGTCTCAGAGGGGCGTTGCTCCGGATTCATCCTTCGATAAAGCCATGTCTTGACGAAGCGTAGCGCGCGATCAACAGAAGCTTTGGACATCTCCAAAAGCTCCGCGGTCTCCTCCGTTGTGCAACCAAGAAAATAGCGTAGCTCGACCAGCTTCACTTTATCCGGATCGATAGCCTGCAGGTCGTCAAGAGCCCGATTCAGTTCGAAGAGATCCGGACTGCCGATATCGATCCACAATAAGTCGTCGCTCAGGGGCAGGCGTATCATGTTGCCTCCGCGCATCTCTGTCTGCAGAGTGCGCGCATGATCAATCAGAATCATTCGCATGATGCGTGCAGAGAATGCGTAGAAATGCCGACGATCATTCCATGATGCCTTCCTCTGGTTGAGCAGGCGCAAGTAAAGTTCGTGAACAAGTGCAGTCGCCTGAAGCACATCCGGTGAGCGTTCGCGGCGAATATAGGCTGCGGCGACCTCACGGAGATGCGGGTAAACGAGAGGGATTAACTCCTCCAGTGCCGTCGGTTCACCCTGTTCCCACTTCCGCAAAAGCATCGTGATTTTCGCCACTTACACTCCGGCGGAAAAAATCCGTACGTGTCTATAAAGCCGGTTGAAGTGTAACGAGCTCGTATGAAGGTAATCAATGACTCCTAAGCACCATTCGGACCCCTCTGCGAGGGTGATGGTTCAAAACCGAACGCATCAGACCCGAAGCGTGCGTCGAAGGGTTTGAGTCACTTTTCTCACGCTTCCCGCTATCTGTGTGACCCCAAAACACTGCAGCACGCGAAGGAAGTCTTAAATGCCATTCAACCTGATCTGCCTGGATTCATTCTCGATCCAGCCTACCGAGCGCGTGAGTCGTATCCGCGCAGGCCGGCTTAGCTGGATAACGTCAGCGGCTCTTGTTGCCCTGTGCTTAATTTCGCAGACCTTGACGGCTCAACGCAGTCTGTCAGCGGGAAGATCCGTCTCTTGCGCCGGTGCTACCGGACGGGTGGTGATGCACGCGCCGTCGCAAGCGGCGTCTACGCTGAGTCTCTGTGATGGCCGATTGCTCAGCAGTGGCGCCTCGCTCTTGGGACAGGCTGAGCCTCTAGCGCTGGCTTCCGCCGACCTGGATGGGGACGGCGTGCCAGATCTGATCTCTGGTTTCGGCAGCGGCAATAGTGGCACTATTACCATTTACCGAGGCAATGTAAACGCCCTCTGGCCTTACGGAGCGGCCCTGCGCAATGGCCCACCGCCGGCATTCCTGCCTAACCCACGTACCTTCACGTTGCCTGAACAGCCCGATTTTCTCCTCACAGGAGATTTCGACGCTGACGGCCACTGGGATGTCGTCGCAGCACGTCGAGGAGGGAACGCGCTCTACCTGATGCGCGGCGATGGCCATGGAGGACTGCGTCCGGCGAAGAGCATTCCCGTATCCGGCAGCATTACCGCGATGATCGCAGGCGAGATCAATCGCGCCGATGGCCTCACCGATCTCATCGTTGCTATCAACACAGCTGGCGGAGCCCGGGCCTTGGTCTATGAGTCGCCAAAAGGGGCGCTGGCCGGCACGCCGGAAGTCTTCAAGCTATCAGCGCCCGCGGCCGCGCTGGCGCTGGGTAAATTCGATGGCAATGCGATGAATGATCTCGCGGTCGCCTCTGGAAACCAACTCGTTGTGATTCACGCCCGCGACCGTAAACTTTCGCAGGATGAAACAGCGCGCGCAGCCGTTCCCCGCGCCAAAGTTACGGTCGAGGAGTTACCGTTTTCGATTCGCGCCCTGACAGCAGGCGACTTTACCAGGACGGGTCCGAGTGTTGCAGCCCTCGATGAAGCTGGCAAAGTACATATCCTCGAGCACGCTATATCGGAATCAAGCCTCGCCGCGAAATTGCTCAACAATCCCGACTTCCAGCCTACCTTTGAACTCGCTAAACGAGGACCCGATGGAAAGCAGGTAATCGTTGGCGGACGGATGACCCCGAATACCAAGGCCAAAATCGCTGCGCTGCGTGAGTCTGTGCGGAACAGCGAAAGCGTCTCTGAGTGGACAGAACGCAGCACGGTCACGTTGCCTGCGGGCTTCTCTCAGGCTGCGCCGCTCCTCGTATCAGGTCGTATCAGTGGGTCCTTGGAAGAGGACATCATCGCTGTGGATAGTGGCAATCGGCAGGTTCATGTGCTGTCGACCGGAACAAACTCACCCCAGACACGAGCGGCTGCATTGGCCCGAAGGCAGAGCTGGACCGGAAATCTGACAGTGACGCCGATGAGAGTCATTTCCTCGATGGAGGCAGAAGCCGCGCCGACAGTTGTCTTGCCAATGAGACTGAGCAGGCATGGCCTCAACGGACTCGTGACGTTGCACGCCGGGCAAGCTGGGCCCACGGTCATGCCACAAGACACCCCGCCAGGCAATACGTTTACTGTAACCAACACATCCGACGCGATTATCCCGGTCGGACCTGAGATAACAGGTCCAGCAGGGTCCCTGCGCAAAGCGCTCTACGATGCGAGCCAGGCGACAGGAACCTCCAGCATCGTTTTCAACATCCCAACCACCGATCCCGGCTACAACCCAGCCACAGGAACATTCCTAATTCAGCCGCTTTCGGAAGCCGGTCCAGGAGCCCTAAACGATTTCGCCCTGAACCCCATCAATGCCACGGTTACGATCGATGGCTACACCCAGCCCGGAGCCAGCCCCAACACGCTCGCGAACGGCGACAACGCCAAAATTCTTATCCAGATTGATGGAGGCAAGGCAACAACCCCGGGTGGCGCGGGCCTTGTTCCATTCGATGACGTCGGCTCGGTCTATCGCGGACTCGATTTCACCGGCTGGACCAATCCCGCTATAAGCCAATCAGCTAGTGGGTCAACCGCATCGGGCGCCGAAGGAATGGAAGCCAATGGTGTACAGGACTTCATCGAAGGTAACTTCTTCGGCACTGATCCAACTGGGAAAATCGCAGCGCCCAATCGCATCGGTGTCTTCGCGGACAACGGTCCTGGTTTCGGCTCGACCGCCGGTGGCAATATCATCGGCGGCACCACGCCTCAGGCAAGAAATATCCTTTCCGGTAACAACAACAGCGGCGTTCTCTTTCTTTCGACCGCGTTTGAAGCACAGCTTCAGGGCAATTTCATCGGACTCGACATCACCGGTGCGGCAATAGTCTCCAATCCCCAGGAGGCTGATCGGTCCAATTCTTTTGACGGTGCGGGATTGAACGGCGCGACCGTCACTATCGGCGGAACCCTGCCTGGCACAGCCAACGTAATCGCCGGCAATGGCACCAACGTAGATATCAACGACCTGACAGAAGGTGGCCAGGCCAGCGACTCCATCGTTCAGGGCAATCTCATCGGCACCGACGTGACCGGAACCCATGCCATTGCCAATCAGGGTTACGGCGTTTCTATCCTGCATAACCCCACCGACATGTTGATCGGCGGCGCTACTCCTGCCGCGCGCAATGTGATCTCCGGCAACCTTGCTGGCGTTTATGTCTTTGACAACTCCTTCTATAACAATGTTCAGGGAAATTACATCGGCGTTGATATCACCGGCACAAAAGCCGTCCCCAATGTTCAGCAGGGATTTACCAGCGGAGCCACTGGTTCCGACGAAATCCCCGCCGGCTACACCACCATCGGGGGATCGGTCGCCGGAGTTGGCAATGTCATCTCCGGTAATACCGAAGACGGTATCCAGATTTCGGGTACCAGCACCAGCCAGTCCTATCCGAACCCGCAGGTGGGCAACACGGTCCAGGGCAACTTCATCGGCACCGATGCCACCGGCAAAGCCTCTATTCCGAACGGTGGCAACGGCGTCGATCTGATTGGTAGCGCAACCAACAACATCATCGGCGGCTCCGCTCCCGGCTCAGGTAATCTGATCGCCAACAACAAGCAGAACGGCATCTTGATTGATCCCGGCACAGGCACGGGAAACAACACCATCGCCAACGTCATCCAATCCAACGGCGGCGCCGGAGTGCGCATCAACACCGGCACCGGCAACCGCATCAGCCAGAACTCCATCTCCGGCAACGGAGACTTGGGCATCAACCTTCAGAATGCGGGCCCGAACCTCAATACCACCTGCAACTCGTCCAACGCCGGCGCGAACAATCTTCAGAATGCGCCCAGTCTGACTGCGGGCACCGGCACAGCTTTCATCACCGCCACTGCGACCGATCCCAACGGCAATACCTCCGAGTTCTCGAATGCCGTCAAGGCATCGATAACCGGCAGCCTACTCGACCTGCTCGGAAATTTCAACAGCACCGCCAGCACCAAATACACCATTGAATTCTTCTCCAGCACTGGCGCGGACCCATCCGGATACGGCGAAGGCCAAACTTACCTCACCTCTACTACGGTGACGACCGGCGCAGACTGCAGCATCGCCATCGACAATCCAGTCGATACCACCAAGGCAGACCTCAGCGTCAGCCTCTCCAGCGACACAACGATCTTCGATGTAGGTCCCGACTTCGGACAATATTTCTTCACCGGCACAGTAACCAACAACGGTCCCGCAACTGCGCACAATGTTGTCTTTACCGACACACTTCCGGCCGGTCTCGAGATCAGCAACGCCTACTGCAACGTGGGCCCATGCCAGACCCCGGCTGCGTCGAGCCTGGGTAACTGCACAGTGAGCGGCAATAAGGTTACCTGCAACATGGGCACGATGGCGTCAGGCGCAACCGCATCAGTCACCCTGCCAGTGCAGGCCACGGCAGCCGGCAGCCTCAAGGATACGGCAAGTGTAACTGCTACCGAGACAGATCCCAACCTTGCCAACAACACAGCCTCACTCGCGCAAAATGCCGACTATCCATTTCCGTTTATCGACCACATCGATCCCGCCTCCGCCGTCGTCATCACCTCAGGCAGCCTGCCGCTAACCGTCTACGGAAACGGATTTCTTCCCACATCCGCCGTCGCCTTCAACGGCACCGCTGTCGCTACGACCGGCTACCTCGATAATCAGGTCTGTGGTGGCTCGTTCGAGCCCGGCTTCTGCTCAGCGATTCAGATCTCTGTCCCCGCATCTCTAGTGAACGCACCCGGAACAGCCACGGTCACCGTCACCAATCCCGATCCTGGTCCGGGCGGGGAAGGCAACGAGCCCTCGTCCATGTCGTTCACACTCGTCGCTTCGTGCACCTATATTGTAAATTTCTTCGGATTCAATCCTATCGAGGCCGAAGGCGATACGCTCATCCCCGAATCCGTCGAAGTCACCGCCAACGCGCCAACCTGCGCCTGGACCGCCACCTCCAACGCTCCCTGGCTGGTGATCCTCGATAACGCCAAGAGCACCGGCAGCGGATCACTCGATGTCTCCGTTGCTCCGAATACCGGCGCAGCACGCAGTGGAACGCTGACGGTTGCAGGCCAGACCGTTGAGATTGATCAGGAGGCCGGCGACTCGTCTATCTGTACCTACGGACTCAACCCGGCCTCAGTGCATCTTTCAGCAGCCGGCGGTAGCAACACATTTGCAGTGACGACAGGATCCAGTTGCTCTTACTATGTTGAGCCCTATCCTCAGGATTCCACGTATGTAACCGGAGTTCAGTTCATCACCATTCCGCAGAGTTCATCGCTGCTTGTCGGCAACGGCAACCCTAGCTACACGGTCGCGGCCAATCATGGCGCTCCCCGCACTGGCGCAATCATGGTCGGCGGCGATGTCTTCACTCTCACCCAGGACGCACCTGCCTGCTACTACACCCTGGATTCAGCATCAACGATGATTCCGGCAACCGGAGGTACCGGTACCATCGGCGTTACGGCATCCTCCCCGAGTTGCTCGTGGACAGCGAAGCCCAGTGATTCTTCTCTGGTCTCGATCTCCTCGGGTGCTTCCGGAACAGGCAACGGGACAGTGAAATACACTGTCCACGCTAATACTGAAGGGCCGCAGATACCAACCATCACTATCGGCGATGCGAACGGCTATTCGATCTACACCATCACCCAGGCATCCGCCTTCACCTGTACCTTCGCCATCACCCCACCTTCCATCGAAGTTTCCTCCAACGGCGTTTCCAACTTCTTCCTCGTCAACGCCTCCTATGGCTTCTGCAAGTGGACAGCCACGTCGAGCGACCCAACCTCGCTTACCATTGGCGACGTCAGCGGGCAAGGTGGATTGAGCACTAACGGTTCAGCCTTAGGAACCGGAGCTGTGTATTACAGGGTGGGGCAGAACACAACGGGCAAGCCGCGTACGCTTACCATCACCGCTGGCTGCCAGACCTTCACCGTCAACCAGGATGGTGCGCTCGCCTCGCCTCCAGCGCCCACCATCACTGCCCTGCAACCCTCGACCATAGCTGCTGGCTCGCCTGGGTTCTCACTCGTCGTAACAGGCACCGGCTTCGTCAACGGTTCGGTAGTCAACTTCAATGGCAGCGCAAAGACCACTAGCTATCAAAGTGCAACCCAGGTTACGGCAACCATCCTCGCCTCCGATGTGCTTACGGCAGCTACTGTGCCGGTAACAGTCACCAACCCCTCGTCTGGAGGAACATCGGGACCGGTCAACTTCGCCATCACCGCGACGACCGGCAGCCCGGCGGCATCGCTCAGCCCAACGTCGGTGACCTTTGCAGACACTACCGTAAACACCACATCGGCTGCGCAGACTGTGACGCTTTCAAACTCCGGTTCCGCGGCGCTGACAATCACCGGCATCACGATCACTGGCGCCAACCCCGCTGACTTCAGCCAGACCAACAACTGCAGCAGCTCGCTTGCCGCTCAATCAAGCTGCACTGTCTCGGTCACCTTCACCCCCGCATCAGCCGCCGGCTTTACGGCCACGCTCTCCGTTACTGACAACGCCTCAGGCTCACCGCATACAGCAAGCCTTACCGGTAAGGGCACCACGACGCCAACCCCTGCCGTTTTGCTCACGCCGCCCTCACTCAGCTTCAGCGCGACCTCTGGCACCACGAGCGCTGCACAAACAGCAACACTCAAGAACACTGGCAGCGCTGCCCTAACGATCAGCAGCATCACAATCAGCGGCACGAACCCAACTGATTTCGCTCAGACCAACACCTGCGGCTCATCGCTCGCGGCAGGAGCAAGCTGCTCGATCTCGGTCACCTTTACGCCGGCATCGGCAACCAGCTTTGCGGCTACGCTCTCCATCGCTGACAATGCCACAGGCTCGCCAAATACCGTAGTCCTCACCGGGACCGGAACGAGTACAGCAGCTCCTGCGGTATCGCTTACGCCTACTTCACTGAGCTTCAACGCAACCACTGGAACCACAAGCGCAGCGCAGACCGTCATGCTCAAGAACACCGGCGATGCCGCGCTGACTATCAGCGGCATCACCATCAACGGCGCCAATCCAACCGACTTTACTGACACCACGGCCTGCGGTAGCTCACTCGCAGCAGGCGCAAGCTGCTCGATCTCCGTCACGTTCACGCCTGCCTCCGCCTCCACTTTTGCGGCCACCCTTTCAGTAGTGGACAACGCTACCGGTTCACCACACACAGCAGCTCTCACCGGCACAGGGACAGCAGCGGCAGCTCCCGCCGTATCGCTCACTCCGGCCTCACTTACGTTCTCCGCGACCACCGGCACTACGAGTGCTTCGCAGACTGCCACACTCAAGAACACGGGTAACGCCACGCTCAACATCACCGGCATCACCCTCACAGGTAACGGCTCAGGCGACTTTACCGTGACCAATAACTGCGGCGGCACGCTAGCCGCCAGCGCAAGCTGCACCATCTCCATAGCCTTCACGCCTGCATCGGCTGCCTCCTTCTCGGCAACGCTCACAATTGCAGACAACGCACCGGGCTCACCGCACACCGTTACTCTCACCGGGACAGGTACAGCACCCCCCGCCCCAGTGGTCTCCATCACACCTGGCTCGCTCAGCTTTTCGGCAGTCGTGGGCTCAACCAGCGCCGCGCAATCCGTCACTATCAAAAACACCGGCAAAGCATCGTTGACGATCAGCGCCATCACCATTACCGGCGCCAATCCGGCTGACTTCGCCGACACGGCCGCATGCAGCGCATCTCTTGCCGTCAATGAAAGCTGCACCATTTCCGCCACCTTCACTCCGGCCTCCGCAGCAACGTTCACCGCATCCCTTTCCATTACCGATAACGCCACCGGCTCGCCGCACACGGT
>Ga0206964_10202_pt2 | contig 17590 bp, 13 predicted proteins | sample Alteio_BWOrgHeat_25_FD_152980 | JGI IMG/M metagenome (GOLD analysis project Ga0206964, IMG submission 152980) | Enriched cells from forest soil in Barre Woods Harvard Forest LTER site, Petersham, Massachusetts, United States -... | ecosystem: Environmental > Terrestrial > Soil > Temperate forest >...
GGGCTTTCGCCCAGCGGTCCGTCCAAAGACCAAGGCGTTGGCCTGGCGAACACGCGCGCACGACTGCAACAACTTTACGGCGATGATGCGAGACTGGAAATCGAGGATTGCAGCCGGGGTGGGGTAATCGTAACGATGAGTATCCCATTCCATTACTCCGATCCTGAACCGTGAGAAATCTATGCCTCTGACAACCCTGATCGTGGATGACGAACCGCTGGGGCGGGAGGGCTTACGTCTGCTGCTCTCCAGAGACCCCGAAGTTTCGGCAATTCGTGAAGCCAGAGACGGACGCGAGGCAGTCGCGGCGATTCGAGAATGCGACCCCGATCTCGTGTTTCTGGATGTGCAGATGCCAGAGATGGATGGATTCGCGGTTGTTCAGAACATCGGTGCTGAAGATATGCCGGCGGTTGTGTTCGTAACCGCCCACGACCAGTACGCGATTCGAGCCTTTGAAATCAATGCGCTTGATTACCTGCTCAAACCGATCATCGAAGAACGTTTCGTCAAGACACTGGCGCGGGCCAAAAGCCGTATCAGTTCGAACGTAGTTGCGGATTCAAGTCGGCAAATCATCAGCCTGCTCGAAACCATAGCGTCGCCTCGGAGCTACCTGAAGCGCTTGGCGGTGAGGTCTGCAGACAAAACTGTGTTCGTGGACGTCGAAGACCTAGATTGGATAGAAGCCGCAGAGAATTATGTGGAAGTGCATGCCGGGCGGGTGACTCACCTGCTCCATGTGACCATGAACACTTTCGAGAAGTCTCTCGATCCGGAGATTTTCCTTCGCATACACCGTTCGATCATTGTGAACGTTGGACGGATCCAGAAGCTGCAGTCTGATGCACATGGGGAGTACGTAATCACTCTGCGAGATGGAGTACGCCTCCAATCCGGACGAACGTATTCGGGTCGACTGAGAGCCTTGATCAACAATCCGTTCTGACCGTTCCGCCCGTCCAGTTCGTCAAAGCATTTCGCCAGTTAGTCAATATCTACCTTTTGTAGCCATCGTGTGTGGCATAGTCTGCCTCCTGAATGGAGGTCGCAAGTGAAAAAGGCTGTGTTCTTGCTACTTGTAACGGCAGTCTTCGCTGGCGGTTTTTCTCTCTGGGCGCAACACGACGATACAGCTCAGTTTCCTAAGGACTTCCGCAAGTGGGCCCACGTCAAGAGTGTACTGGTCGGGCCCCAAAGCGCCGCTTTTGCCTCCGAAGGCGGAATCCATCACATTTACGCAAACGACAAAGCCCTTGAGGGCTATACGAGTGGCAAGTTTCCCGACGGTTCCGTGATTGTTTATGACTTGCTTGAAACCAAGGAGATTGCGGGCAACACCACAGAAGGACCAACGCGCCGGGTTGATGTCATGGTGAGGCGGACCGAGCTCTATCGCACGACTGGCGGCTGGGAATTTATGAGTTTTCCAGGTGGCAACCCGGCTAGCGAGAGCCTGACGGCCGAGAGGCAGGCAGCCTGTGCTGGCTGCCACGCTAACCGGAAAGACCATGACTTCGTTTTCAGCGAATTCAGGAAATGAAAACTGGCTACTGAATTTGACTCACAATCCCAGAGTTCTGCCGGTTCCTTTGGGAATGCCCGCAATCCAGAAATTAACCATCTCCAAGCTTGGTTGACGACAGACCGCCGAGACACTCATCGAGGCGAGACAGCTAACGCGAAACTACTTGTGGTAACTGAATTGGCTGGGAAGCTGAGTAGATGAATGGCTAGCTAATTAATGAAGGCTGCTGGACGCTTTGTCGTGCTGCCGGTCAGATATCGAGATGCCTCTCGTAGCTGAGGATGGGTGTTAGGCTGCGAAGTGTTAGGGCCTCTGGGGTGAGTTGTAAGGCCAGATCTCGCAGACGGCACAGCAATGGTGAGCTGAGTTGACCGAGGCGGCCCATTCTGCGTGAGGCTAATACGATCGAGGTGGTGCGCGGGATGCGGCTTGCTTCGTAGCTCCTGAGGCCGGCGGCAATGTCTGAAGCGGAGGCGAGGAATTCGGCGAGTTCCAGAGCGTCTTCTATAGCCAGACAGGCTCCCTGGCCGAGATCGGGTGTCATCGGATGCGCGGCATCTCCGAGGAGCGTGGCTCGGCCGCTGCCCCAGACCGGAAGGGGATTGCGGTCGTAGATATCGTTACGAAGAATATTTGAATCGGCGGCCTGGATGAGGGCCTCGATGGGTTGATGCCATCGCTTGAAGAGGGAAAGCAGGTGACTCTTTCGGGATTGCTCGGCGTCGATCTCGCCCTCACGGGTGTTATCGGTTGCGTACCAGTAGACTCGGCCACCTTTCATGGGGTGAATTCCGAAGCGCTTTCCGGCGCCCCAGGATTCGGAGGGGACGATTGCTGAGGTGTCAAATCGAACGACGCAACGCCAAGCCGTGTAACCGGAATAGCGGACTGGTTCGCGATGCTCGAGGGCGGTTCGCACTACGGAATGCAGACCGTCTGCGCCTATTAGAACTTCGGCGTGAGTTGTCTCACCGTTGGTGAAACGTGCCGTTACTCGGCCGGGGGTTTCTTCGATGCCGGCGCAGGTGTGACCGAGATGGATGTGCTCGCTTCCGAAGCTGTCGGCAAGGATGCCCAGTAGCTCGGCTCGATGAACGAGGATGACGCCGCCTCCGAAGCGCTGTTTCAACACGCGGGTTGGGGTGTGGGAGATAACGGCTCCATTCCATCGCTTGAGAGCGAAGTCGGAGTCTTCATGGCTGATGGAGCGTAACGCCTCTCCGAGGCCGAGATTGGCGAGTGCTTTGACAGCGTTGGGCCAGAGCGAGATGCCTGCTCCGACTTCCTTGAGCATTGGGCTTTGCTCGTATACGTCTACGTCAATGCCTTTGCTGCGCAGGGCGATGGCTGCGGTCAGACCGCCGATGCCGCCGCCGATGATGAGGGCTCTCATAGGGAAGAGGTGTTCTCCTACGAAAGGATACGCTGGTAGCGGATTTCGTTGACGGTTATGTTCCAAATTGAGTCTGTTCGATGGTGGCCGTCGGGTTGCCATCCGTCGATTTCATAGAAGCGATCTGCGCGGGTGTTGCCGGCGAGAACCCAGAGAAGGGCGTTGCGAGAGCCGAGTTGCAGGAGACGGGCGCGAGCGGCCGAAACGAGAGCCACACCAATGCGTTGGCCCCATTGCTCGGGATCGACGTAGAGAGCATAGAGCTCTCCGTAATCGGGCAAGTCAGGGTCGCGGGATGGAGCTGTGGTGGCGAAACCGTGAATTGTGCCGCCTCCGACGGCGACGCTGGTGTGCGGTTTTTGAGGGTCGCTGGTTGTGAAGTCGTATCGTTCTGCTCGATCCTCTGGCCGAAGTTGGTCAAGGTAATTGTCGGGAAGGAGCGTGCGGTACGCCGCCTGCCATGAGCGGACGTGCACGCGGGCTACAGCCATTGCATCGGAGGGTTCGGCTGGACGTAGTTCTATTTCTGGATTGCGGTGCGCGAATGGGCCGGAAATTGCGGCGTGACGACTCACCTTGACATTCTACCGGAAGCGCTCCTACTATCACCTAGAATGTCTACTAGAGTACAAGACGAACGCGTCGAATTGCTGCAGGGGACGCTGGATCTTTTGATTCTGCGCACGCTGCAACTGGGCCCGATGCATGGGCATGCGGTTGCGAAGGCGATTGAGTTTCGGTCAGATGAGGTGCTGCAGGTTGAGCAGGGATCGCTGTATCCTGCGCTGCACCGGCTGATCAAGCGGGGGTGGATTGCGGTTGAAGAGGGCACGTCAGAGAACAATCGCCGCGCCAAGTTTTACCGGCTGACGGCGAAGGGGCGAAAGCAACTGACTGTCGAGACGAGCAAGTGGGACAAGCTGGCAGGAGCGATTGCGCGAATTCTGCAACCCGTGGAGCAGGAAGGCAAGTCATGAGCCGACGTAAGCGGATGCTGAAGGATCTCGAAGAGGATATTCGCGATCACATCGAGAAGGAGACGCAGGACAACGTGGACCGCGGGATGTCTCCGAAAGAGGCGCGGTATGCGGCGTTGCGCAAGTTTGGCAACGTGACACTGATGAAGGAGCGGACACGGGAAGTGTGGAGCGTGGTTTGGCTTGAGCAACTGCTGCAGGATGTGCGCTTCGGTGTTCGCATGCTGTGGCGGAGTCCGGGGATTACTGCCGCTGCGGTGCTTGCGATTGCTCTGGGCATCGGTGTGAATGTTGGTGTGTTTTCAGTGTTGAATGGCGCGGCTCTGCGGCTGCTGCCGGTTCCGCGCGCTGAGCAGGTTGTGAGCGTGAGCCAGATATTTCATGGACGAGCATCTCGCAATGTTCACGGCGAAGGTAGCATGTTCTCGTATCCGGAGTATCTGGATTATCGCGATCACAATCACGTGTTTGAAGGGCTTGTTGCATATGAGCCTTTTGTGGATGCGACGCTCTCCGGAGGCAAAGCGCAGCAGCTTATGGGAACTGCGGCAAGTTGCAATTACTTCGATGTGCTGGATGAGCATCCTGCGCAGGGGCGCGGGTTTACGGAGTCTGACTGCGCGGTTGCCGGTGAAAACGCGGTGGTGGTGGTGAGCGACGAGTTGTGGCGAGGGAGGTTTGCTGGTGATCCTGCGCTGATAGGCAAGACGATCCTGCTCAATCGGACTGCCTATTCGGTAGTGGGAATTGCGCGTCCGGGGTTTACGGGCACTGAGCCGATCCCAAGCGCGTTTTGGACGCCTGTCACGATGCAGGCGGCACTGGAGGCGGGACGCGAACGATTGGCGGATGACAATCTGAGCTGGCTAGCGATGATTGGGCGCACGCGACCAGGCGTGACGATGGACCAGGTGCGCGCGGATCTTAGCGTGATTGCGGGACGCATTGATCAACGACATACGGGGCGTACGACTTTGCTGGCGATTGGGACGGCTACGTTTTTCAGCAGGCCGGACGAGCGTGAGTTCCTGGTGCCTGTGGCTTCAGTGATTCTGGTTGCATTTGCGCTGGTGCTGCTGATTGTGTGCGCGAATGTGGCGAATCTTTTGCTGGCGCGGGCTTCGGTGCGTCAGAAGGAGATTGCGCTTCGGCTATCGATTGGTGCGAGCAGGTGGCGGCTGATGCGGCAATTGCTGACGGAGAGCCTTCTGCTTTCGCTTGCCGGGGGAGTGCTTGGATCGGCGATTGCGTTCTGGTCGTTTGAGAAGATCACGGAGTTTGTGACATCTCACTTGCCGAACAGAATTCCCACCATCGCTGTCGATGTGACGCCCAACCTGCAGGTGCTTGCTTATGCGCTTGGGCTTACGTTGATTACGGGAATCGCGTTTGGCCTAATCCCGGCGTTGCGGGGTTCGCGGCTCGATTTGAATGCTGCGCTCAAGGGAGATGGCACCTATGCGGGGCCCGGTAAGACGGGCGGGCGGTTCCTGCTCAATGCTTTGGTGGGCTGCCAGGTGGCGGTGTGCATGGTGCTGTTGCTGGCGGCGGGCCTGTTGCTGCGCGGGCTCTACTATGCGCAGACGGTGAATCCAGGATTTGAAGATAAGAATGTGGCGGAAGCGTTTTTGAATCTGGGTTCGCAAGGCTACGACCGAAGCCGCTCCACAACATTTATTCGCGCCTTGCGTGAGCGTATCGAGGGCCTGCCGGGAGTGATTGAAGTTGCGCAGGCGGAGTGCGCACCGCTGAGCCACGACTTCAGCGGTGATCACTTCACTGTTCCCGGCAGGCCGGACAAGATTGCTATTGAGTACAATCACGTTTCGCCAGAGTATTTTTCGGTGATTGGACTGCCCGTTGTGAGGGGCCGGGGATTCAGGACGGGGGAGACGCACGATTCGCCTGGAGTCATTGTTACGGAGTCGACGGCGCGGAACCTCTGGCCCGACGAAGATCCGTTGGGGAAGACTCTGCGCGAGGGCAGCGGGCGCGGGTACTCAGTAGTCGGCGTGGCGAAGGACGCACAGGTTTCGCATCTGGGTGAGCTACATACGAACTATCTTTACTTCCCTGCCGGGCCGGAGGATGACATGCGGAGTTATCTGCTGGTTCGCCATGCTGGTGGTTCTACGGAGATCGCGAAGGGTATCCGTGATGCGGCGGAGTCGCTTGACCGGGATGTGTCTTTTGATGTGACGAGGCTCGAAGATAATCTCGAAGTCTGGCGGGCTCCTTCGCGCATCGTGGCTGCGCTTTCAACGGTGCTGAGCGTGGTGGCTTTGCTGCTGGCTGCGATTGGGCTGTACGGCATGGTTTCTTATAGTGTGAGTAGAAGCGTGCGCGAGATTGGCATTCGCATGGCACTTGGTGCAAACGGCAACGATGTGATGAACCTTGTGCTTTGGCAGGCTATGCGGCCGGTGCTGATTGGGGGAATTGTGGGAATTGCGCTGTGTGCGGGTGTGTCACAGATACTCTCCAGCATGCTCTTTGGCCTGAGCACTCATGATCCGATCACATTTGTGTGCGTGCCTCTGTTTCTGATGAGTGTGGCGCTGATGGCGAGCTATATCCCGGCACGCCGTGCTACCCGTGTTGATCCCATTGTTGCGTTGCGATGCGAGTAGGTATTTCCGTTCTCCTGTGTTTCTCAATTCACGGGATGTGAGTATCGTTAGACTGCATGCAACGTGTGCTGCTGGTTTGTGAATTGCTGATCCTGTTTGTTGGGCTGCCGCTGGGGTATCGGTTTTCGCCGGTGCGGATTCCGGCGTTGCCACTGCTGTGGCTGGTGGCTGGGTATGCGTGGTGGCGGCTGTCGCGGGACGGTGGGTTTGACCGCAGGCGGTTGTGGAACGCGGCTCCCCTGGCGGGGCAGCTGAAGACGATTGTGCCGATCTTTGTGCTGGTGGCGTTGGGAATCTGGGTGGGCGTGCATTGGTGGAAGCCGCAGATTGAGTGGAGCTTTGTGCGGGAGCATCCGCTGCTGTGGGCAGTGGTGATGGTGCTGTATCCAGTGCTTTCGGTGTATCCGCAGGGGATTTTGTATCGGGCGTTCTTTATGCATCGGTATGCGGGGATGTTTGGCGATCGGTGGGGGATGATGGTGGCGAGTGCCGTGGCGTTTGCCTTTCTGCATATTATTTTTCGCAATTCGATTTCGGTGGTGCTGACGTTTTTTGGCGGGATGCTATTTGCGTGGAGGTATGCGGAGACCGGGTCGCTGCTGACTTCGAGCGTGGAGCACGCGCTGTATGGGTGCTGGCTGTTTACGGTGGGGCTGGGGCAGTATTTCTATCATGGGGTTTGGCCGGAGCCACGGTAAGCCGTGTTGTGCGGGAATGGATGGAACGGCAAGAATGTTGACGGTGGGTGTGGGGAGTTGTGGTCTCCCACCCTTTGTGACGAGTGCGCACAAAGGATGGGAGACCCCGAGTTTTGCTGGCACTTGGTGGAGGTGTGATGCGGGGTTTTCTGAATGATCTGACTTATGCTTTGCGGCAGCTTTGGAAGACGCCGGGGCTGGCGCTGCTGGCGATTCTTACGTTGGCGCTGGGGATCGGGGCGAACACGGCGATCTTTACCGTGATTGAGAGCGTGCTGCTGCGGCCGCTGCCCTACACGCATCCGGATCAGCTGGTTTATATCGGAGGCGGGGAGAAACCGGGTTTCTCCAACACTTCGTGGCTGAACTATCGCGATGTGCGCGACCAGGCGAAGGGATTGGATGCGGTTGCGGCTTACTCGGATGATATTGGGGTGGTGGAGAGCCGGGATGAGTCGAAGAGCGTGATGGCTCCGAAGGTGACGCCAAATCTTTTTCCGATGCTGGGTTCGCAACCGCTTATGGGCAGAACTTTTCACGAGGAGGAGGGTGAAAGCGGCGGCCCCGCAGTGGTACTGGTTTCTGAAGGACTTTGGCGGAAGGGCTTTCACTCGGACCCGGGTATCGTTGGGCAAGTGGTACGAGTAGGAGGCGTGCCGCACTCCGTTATCGGTGTGATGCCTGCATCTTTTCGGTTTCCAGAGCAGGACGCTCCGGGGCTCGACGAAGCAGTGTGGCTGCCGTTGCAGCCGACCGCCGAGATGTTAAAGAGCCGTGGCTATCACTTTCTCAATGTGATTGGAGAGACGCGGCCAGGTGTCAGTGTGACGCAGTTGCAGCGGGAGCTGGATTCGATTGCCTCGCATATGGCCAGGGAGAAAGATGACAGCGTTGTTACCCTCCACACTCAGCCGTATCAGGAAGTGTTGACGGGTCAGACCGGTTCAGTGCTGTATGCGCTGTTTGCGGCGCTGGGACTGGTGCTGCTGATTGCGTGCGCCAATGTTTCGAATCTGCTGATTGCACGGTGCCTCGGACGGCAGCAGGAGTTTGCGGTGAGAGCGGCGCTGGGCGCGAGCCGGATGCGGCTGATCGGGCAGTTGCTTTCGGAGGGATTGCTTCTGAGTCTTTTTGGAGCGGGAGCCGGGATCCTGCTGGCGGAGCTGGCAATTCTGGCGGTCCGGAAACTGCCGGAAGGGACCATTCCGCGGGGCGAGACGATCCGAATTCACTGGACGGTGGTGCTGGTGCTGGCGTTTGTCGCGATCGTGACGACACTTTTGTCTTCGCTGTTGCCGGCACTGCTGGTGGCGAGGGCGAATCCGCAGGAGGCGCTGCAGGCGGCGTCGCGGGGAATTGGCGCGCGGTCGGTGAGCGGGAAGCTGAGCGGCTGGCTGGTGGCGGGCGAGGTTGCGCTTTCAACGTTGTTGCTGGTGGGCAGCGGATTGCTCTTTCATACGCTGTGGAATCTGCAGCAATCGCGGTTGGGGTTCGATACGACGCGAGTGACGACTTTTACTGCCATGCCGGCCGACTCGGGCGGCTTTTCTTCGATGGCGGTATCGGAAGACACGGGCAACGCAGGGCCTTCGGTCGCGACGGTGACGTATCAGCCGATTCTGGAGCGCATCCGGCAGGTTCCGGGGGTGCGAAATGCGGCTTTGATGTCGTCGCCGCCGTTTTCCGGACTCAGTGTGGGGACAAGCTTTGAAATCGTCGGCAAGGCTGCAGATGTGACGAATAAGCCGGAGGGCAAAATCTCTGCTGTGAGCGGGGATTACGCGAGGGCGATGGGGACGCCCGTTCTACGCGGCCGGATGATCGATGACAACGATGTGGCTTCTGCTCCGCTAGTGGTGGCGATCAACGAGACGCTGGCCAAGAAATACTTTGGGGATTCGGATCCTTTGCAGAAGCAGCTCAACCTTGGCGGCAAGGATACGGGCATGATTCGGCCGTACACCATTGTGGGCGTGCTGACCGATCAGGTGGATCAGAGCATTGGGAGTGAGGTGCAGCCGTTGATCCTGGTTCCTCAACAACAGGTTCCGACGACGTCGCTCTTCTACCAGGCGCTGCTCAAGACGGTGGTTGGTTTTGTGGTGAAAACGCGCGGGGATATTCCAGTGGAGAAGCAGATGCGTTCGATCTTTCACCAGACGGCTCCCGGGGTAGCGCTGGATCAGTTTCGAACGATGCAGGATCAGGTGGATCACAGCACATTTAACCAGCGGCTTGGGCTTTACCTCGTGGCTTCATTTGCGGGGTTGGCAGTGGCGATGGTGATTGCGGGCCTATACGGCGTGCTGACGCAACTGGTGGGCTACAGGAGGCGGGAGATCGGAGTTCGCATGGCGCTGGGGGCGACACGGATGAGCGTGGCGCAGATGATATTGCGGCAGGGCTCGATATTGATTGGGGCAGGGCTGGGGGTTGGGCTGGTGCTGGCGTTTGCACTGACGCGGCTGATCAAGGGGTTTCTCTACGAGGTGCAGGCATTGGATGGGTGGACGTATGTTGGCGTCGCCCTGACGCTGCTGGTGATCGGTTTGATTGCGGCGTTTATTCCGGCGCGGCGGGCGGCGACAATTGAGCCTATGGAGGCGCTGCGGACGGAGTAGATTTTCACCGTTCTCTTAATTCGCCAGGGTAATAATTGCGACATGAAACGAACGGCGGACGCAGGATGTTGAAGCCGAAGGCTGACACGCTTCTTCTCGCAGTGGACTTTGCCGGAACCTATCTGTTCGCGATTGAGGGAGGGATGGCTGCGGCGAGTGGGCATCTCGACCTGCTCGGTGCGATGGTGCTGGCTTTTGCGACGGCGCTGGGCGGAGGCATTATCCGCGATGTGCTGATCGGGGCAATTCCGCCAAATTCGATTCGCAACTGGCGTTACGGCGCGATTGCCTTCGCGGGTGCGGCGACTGCTTTCTTCTTTCACTCGTTTGTGCAGGAGGTGCCGGCTTCGGTGCTTGTGCTGCTGGATGCGGCTGGCCTGAGTCTCTTCGCGGTGGCTGGCGCGGAAAAGGCTCTCGATTTCGAGATTCATCCGTTTATTGCCATTCTGATGGGCGGAATCACGGGCGTTGGTGGAGGCACAGTGCGCGATCTGCTGCTTGCCCAGGTGCCAACTGTGCTGCGCGCGGATGTCTACGCAACCGCAGCTCTTGCCGGAGCAGCAGTTGTAGTGGTCGGGCTCAGGTTGAAGTTGCCGCGTGTCCCTGTGGCTATCGCGGGTGCGGTCGTCTGCTTCCTGCTGCGGATGGTGAGTGTATGGCTGCATTGGAATCTGCCTACGGCGCATTAAGAGCTTTTGACTGCGTTTTACCTGTTCAATTGCCGAAGTGCTTTCGGGTCTATTCGTAGCGGATGGCTTTGACTGGGTCGAGGGCTGCGGCTTTACGGGCGGGCAGCCAGCAGGCAACCATGCCGACGGATGCGAGGACGCAGGCGACTACGGCGAAGACTGTGGGGTCTGAGGGGGAGACTCCGATGGGCAGGCTGGCCATGAGGCGTGTTACGGGGAAGGCTGCGGCTAGGCAAAAGATGAAGAGCGACCGGCGGTAGCCACGGTCGATGATCAATAGGAAACCGCCGGCCCAAGAAAAGTATGGCCGGAGTCAATAGGGCCCAAATGTAAACTCCGGACAGCCACGCCAGCAGGTAATGCCACCATGGAGTTGGATCGTGCGAGACCAGCCTCTGCGTCAGACCTTGGCTGAAATAGAAAAGGCCTAGCACTGTCCAGAGCAGAAAATACAGTGGATAGTTTCTCAGATCGCGTTTGAACGCATTCTCCATCGCGCAGTAGCTTATCTTAGCTTGGTCGGGTGTCCCTTCCGGATTGGCGTACATTCGCCGTGTCGCAATCTCTTCGACGCGACTGAGAGCTGCTTCCGCTTTGCCGGCGACTCGTCGACAATTCGCAGCTGCCTGAACTTTTCGATCACGACAACATCGTCATCCAGGCGGCTTCGAATCTTGTCGTCCGGGATTCCATTTCCGTGCTAGCATCATTGCAATAATGCGCTCCGGCCTCTTGCCGATCCACTGAGGAGCGCTCATCTCTCAAAGTTCGCCACAACTCCCAAAGGAGGCGGACATGGCTACGATTTCCGCACACGTCGCATCAGCCTGCATCTCCGTCCTGTTTCTTGCCGCCACGCTTCCCGCACAGACCCCTCCTGCCCAGATCACGGACGAAACTGCACCGCCTTCCGGGGTTTCGAAGGTACGCATCGTCCGCCTCAGTGAGGTCAAAGGCGAAGTTCAGGTGGATCGCGACACTGGCCGTGGTTTTGAGCCCGCAATGGCCAACCTGCCGATTGTGGAACACAGCCGGCTGCGAACGGTCATGGGAATCGCCGAAGTCGAGTTCGAAGATAACAGCACGATGCGGATCACGCCTGATTCAATCGTGGAGTTCCCGCAGCTTGAGCGCCTTCAGGCGGGCACAACGGTCTCTTCCGTGCGCGTGTTGAAGGGGATGGCCTACGTGAGTCTGGTGAAGACAAAAGGCAATGAGTTCAATCTTCTGTTTGGCCAGCAGAAGCTCCAGTTGCCCCCCTCCAGCCACGTTCGGCTTACGGTGGACGGGGCCGATGCCAAACTCGCGGTGCTCGACGGAACAGTGCCCATCGACGGACCCTCGGGCCCGGCAGATGTTCCCAAGAAAAAGACCGTTACTTTTCATTTGCAGGACCAGGCTCAGCCAACCCTGGGCAAGGATGTCGCCGCCGAAGCATATGATTCATGGGATAAAAACGCTGCCGGATACCACGCGCAATCTGCAGCCATGGGTGCACTGAGCAGCTCGCCTTATGCGTACGGCGTGGGCGACATGAATTATTACGGAAGCTTCCAGAATGTTGGCGGTTGCGGCTCCATGTGGCGCCCATATTTCGCGAGCGCTGCCTGGGATCCGTATTCGAACGGCGCCTGGGCCTGGTATCAGGGCGCGGGCTACTCCTGGGTGTCGCCGTATCCCTGGGGATGGACTCCCTATCATTTTGGCAGCTGGTCCTATTGTTCGGGCGCTGGGTGGGGATGGCAACCCGGAGGCTCATGGAACGGCCTGAACAATGTCATCGCGGTTGCACCCACAGGTGGGCCAGGGCAAATTCCGCTTCGCCCGAGAACCCCACCGCGCGTGGGTGAACCCACATTGACGGCGGTGAACCAGAAGCCTCTTGTCCATTCGGGAGCGGCTTCTGCGGACTCCTTTGTCTTCCGGAAGGATTCTGCGGGTCTTGGCATTCCACGAGATACTCTGGGCAAACTGGATCATTTTTCGCAGCATGCCCTGAAGAGTGGTGTGACGACCACGCCCATTTACATGAGCGCTCCTCCTTCTTCCAATGCGCGATCCGCAGGCGGGGCTATCACGGCAGGCTCGATCCACCGGGGTACCGCCCTGACCTCGGGAGCGGAGGTGTCTTCGCGAGCGGGCTCAGTGAGCAATGGTGGAAGTTCAATAGGGTCCGGCTCAGTGTCGTCAGGCAGTCATCCGGCATCTGCCCCAAGCCATCACTAGACAAGTCAGGACAACCGGATGTGGGATCAGATTCGTGCGCAGCACGAACCGATGCCGCCGCGCATCAACAGTCCATTCTCAACTTTCAGCCACGCATCAGCATGCATTTCCGCGAAAATGTCCTAAGCTGATCTCCATGGACTACGGCCACACCCTCGGCGGCATCCGGCACACCTTTCACAACCTCGCCGAAGTCATGGCCAAAGCCACGCCCCACCGCAGCGGAGACGCCTTGGCAGGCATCGCCGCCACATCCGCCGAGGAGCGCGTAGCCGCCCAATACGTCCTCGCCGACCTGCCTCTTCAGCACTTCCTCGATGTCCAGCTCCTGCCCTACGAATTCGACGAAGTCACCCGCCTCATCGTCGACACCCACGACGCAGCAGCATTCGCGCCCATCGCCTCACTCACCATAGGAGAATTCCGCGACTGGCTCCTCTCCGAGCACGCAACACCAAGCCGCCTCGCTGCCATCTCTCCGGGCCTCACGCCCGAGATGGCCGCCGCCGTCAGCAAGCTCATGCGCATTCAGGACCTCATCCTCGTCCCCGCGCGCATCCGCAACATCTCTCGCTTTCGCACCACTGTCGGACTCCCCGGCCGCCTCTCCACACGCCTCCAACCTAACCACCCCACTGACGACGACGCCGGAATCGCCGCCTCCATCCTCGACGGCCTCCTCCTCGGCTCAGGAGACGCCGTCATCGGCATCAACCCCGTCAGCGACAATCCTTCCACAGTCACCCGCCTCCTGCGCATGATCGACACCATCCGCGAGCGCTTCGCCATCCCCACGCAAAACTGCGTCCTCGCCCACATCACCACCCAGATCGCCGCAATCGAACAAGATGCGCCACTCGATCTCCTCTTCCAATCCATCGCCGGTACCGAAGCCGCAAACGCCAGCTTCGGCATCAACCTCGCTCTGCTCAAAGAAGGTCACGAAGCCGCCCAGTCCCTCAACCGAGGCACTCTCGGCCGCAACGTAATGTACTTCGAAACCGGCCAGGGCTCCGCTCTCTCCGCCAACGCCCACCGCGCCCCCAACGGCATCGCTATCGATCAGCAGACCCTCGAAGCCCGCGCCTACGCCGTAGCCCAACACTTCAGTCCCATGCTCGTCAATACCGTAGTCGGCTTCATCGGCCCTGAGTACCTCTACGACGGCAAGCAGATCATCCGCGCCGCCCTCGAAGACCACTTCTGCGGTAAGCTCCTGGGCCTGCCCATGGGCTGCGACATCTGCTACACCAACCACGCCGAAGCCGATCAGGACGACATGGACTCCCTGCTCACCCTCCTCGGCGCCGCCGGCGTCAACTACATCATGGGCGTCCCCGGCGCCGACGACATTATGCTCAACTACCAAAGCACCAGCTTCCACGACGCTCTCTACCTGCGCCGCGCCCTCAACCTGCGCCCCGCCCCCGAATTCGAAGCCTGGCACCAGGGCGACCACTTCCACCGCCTCAGCCTCGAAGCCTCCAACCCCATCCCAGCTTCGACTCTCTTCTCAGATCCTCACGCACAGACACAGCCGGCCGATTGAAACCTTCGTCGCATGCGCCAGACTCCAGCAACCACCTCAAGCCAGCAACTTGCTATCGGCGAGAGTACCGTCAACAACCTATGAAAATTACTGAAGCCAAGAGCGCTTATCGGGCCAAATCCAATCGATGTCGCTATTCGGAATCGAATCCGGAGTTTGAGAAGGTCCAGGTGTTCAGTGAGACGCTATTAACGATGCTGGGCTAAAGAAATAGAGAACGACAAAACTGCATTGCACCGCTAGCGCACACCCACGGCCCGACTCTAACTTAGATGAATCCCGGGATGATACAAGCTACTCCTCCGCCTGCAAGTGCCAGGATAGTTTGAATACTGTGTAATGAAATTGCTGGAATCAGGGTTAGGCCGTGCAATCGCCCGTAAAACAAAAGTAAATGCAATCCTGAAACCAACCCAAAACGTCCGGAACCGTCTCAAAACACCCCTGTCCGTCTCGTCACCTTTAGCTCGCCAAAAGGGGTGCTTGGTCAATACGCTAGGGCCATGAAGACACCTGTTGGCAAAAATGCCCTGACCAGGATGCTGCTCTGCGGATGGTTCCTGTCAGCACTTCCGATTGCCCAGGCCGCGGAACCGATCACGATCGCCATGACGGTTGACCACTGGCAGACGAAGGAGAACGCGGAGTTCCTACGGCAGCTGGGTTTTTATCACGGCTTGATGCGATTGAACAGCGGCGATGCGGTACTCAAAGGCATCACGTTCAGCAACGGAACGATCGAGTTCGACGTTAGCACGATCGGGCGGGGCGCACCCGGAATAGCCTCTCGTCAGCAGGACGAAGGTAATTTCGAGCTCTTATACCTCAGGCCTGATACGGCCTGTCCTGCCTTCCATGCCTGCATGCAGTATGCGCCGCAGACTCACGGTGTCTGCTATGGGACCTCTTTCCGCAATTTCAAACGTGGGCGCCGCTCCGGGAGAACGGGATAACACATGATTCCGCGCGTACGACCAAATCGAGTTAGTAATATGTTCAAATTTTGCTTTTTTGCCTTCGCGGCTCTAGCCGGATGCGGGCTCTCGGCCTCGCAGGCTCAACAGATTCAGGTTCCCATGTCGCCCGAGCGTTTCGACACCGGTTCCTCCAAGACGGGATCCTCTGCAGAGGCGATACAATTCGGAGAATTTCTTGGACGTCGCGCGGTCTACCTCCCCTCTGGGCTGCTAACCGTGAAAGGGGCAAACCTCCGCGACGGCAATGTGGAAGCAGATGTGGCAAGCAAACCAGGGGGCCTGTTTATAGGAATTGCCTTCAGGATCGAATCAGAAGCAAATTTGGAAATGATCTACCTGAGGCCGGGCGCTTCGGACACCATCGAAGCGATGCAGTATACCCCGCGACTGAAAGGGGACGCCATTTGGCAACTGCTCAATTCGAGCCACGAGAAAGCCAGCGCACATATCCCCGAAAACCAGTGGATTCATATGAAGATCGTCGTCACCGGTCGAACGTGCAAGGTCTTCCTGAATGAAAGCAAGGTTCCTACGTTGACCGTGACCAATTTGCGGAGGGGAGACAGTGAAGGGGGAGTCGGCTTATGGTCTCTGGGCGGCGGATATTTTAGCAATCTAAGCTACACGCCTCTTCCTGACCGGAAGCAATTGCCAGACCTGCCGCCATTCAAACGGGCCGGCTTGCTGTCCGATTGGGAACTGTCGTCCGCATTTGACGCAGGCGACGTTGACGCCAGTACGTACCCGGCTTCCATCAGTCAATGGGAAAAGGTGCATGCTGAGGATCCAGGATTCGTTCTGGTGAACCGGTATCGATCCAGTCCGGCGATGTTTCCTATGCCGCCGCGCGAGGAGATGCGAAAAGGACGGGTCAAAGGCGCTAAAGTCGTATTCGCTCGGACCCAAATCTCATCTGCAACGGGGGGCGAGAAAATCCTCAAAATCGGTTACAGCGACGATATAATGATCTACCTGAACCGAAAGCCGATTTTCTCGGGAAAGAATGCCCTGTCGTACCGCAATGATGACTCGCTCGGTACATTCGGCCTCAACGACGAGACCCATATCCATCTCAACCCAGGCGACAACGAACTGCTCGTCGCTGTCACTGAATACAACGGTGGCTGGGCATTCGAATGTGAGTTGTCTCCTGTCCCATCTGAATAGTACAGCCGGCTGCTGGGCAGAACCGAACAGAAGCAAAAGTCAAAAAGTTGAGCCACATCAAGTTCGATGGATTTGTCTCGCCAAGTCAGCTTGTCGTCAGAAAATAGCCCACCTACTCTTGGCGATCGCAAACAATCTTTACCTCATGTAGAAACCAAAATCAGCCCGTGCAAACCTAAACACGGTTCGCGAAAGTCCGAGTCGGCCTGCCGCACGGCATGCCAACCACACACGCCGAAATCATCAACGCCGACTTGCTCGAATTCATTCGGTCGTAAGGTCCAGCACACCGACCTGACGATCGGCTATAAACTCCATTTAATTGCCTTCTGCCGAAACAGCATATCGAAGTTATCCGATATGCTGTTTCGCTTTGACAACCACCTTCATTCACGAGCATCCATCTTCTGCTATTTCGCGATACTGCTGATTTCGTCTTTACTCTGACCCTGTCCAACCCTAATCGCTCGTCGCTCGGCGTCGCGTTCAAATAAATCTTTCTCCTCAAAGGCCCCGTTCCCCTGAATGATCCTCGCTATGCATCCGGTCCATCCCGTCTGATGGCTGGCTCCTATGCCCGCCCCGGTATCGCCGTTAAAGTACTCGTAGAAGAGCACATTGTCGCGCCAGTTCGGGTCCGTTTGAAGTTTCTCTGCGCTTCCATACACGGGACGCCTGCCTGTGCTGTCTTTGACAAACGTTCCGATTAGCCGCTCTCCCAACTCCTTTGCGACCTGGAACAGAGTCATCACATTGCCCGAGCCCGTCGGGCACTCGATTTTGAATGTATCGCCGTAGTAGGCACCGAGCCGCAGCAACGATGTGTAAAGCAGGAAGTTCACAGGCATCCACACCGGACCCCGCCAGTTCGAATTACCTCCAAACATTCCACTGTCGGAATCTCCCGGGAGATATCCAACCGAATACTTCTGCCCCGCCATTTCGAACTCAAATGGATGCTCCCTGTGATAGAGCGATAATGCGCGAATCCCATGCGGCCCAAAGAATTCCTCCTCGTCCAGCATCTTTGTCAGGATTCGCCGCAGCTTGTCCTCGTTCACCGTCGAAAGCAGCCGCCTACCCGCTACGCCCGGCGTCCCAGGCATATGCAGGTTCACTGCCAGCTCCGGATGCC
>Ga0206964_10216_pt1 | contig 17489 bp, 18 predicted proteins | sample Alteio_BWOrgHeat_25_FD_152980 | JGI IMG/M metagenome (GOLD analysis project Ga0206964, IMG submission 152980) | Enriched cells from forest soil in Barre Woods Harvard Forest LTER site, Petersham, Massachusetts, United States -... | ecosystem: Environmental > Terrestrial > Soil > Temperate forest >...
CTATTTGGTCTTTTTTCTAATGACGTCGGCATCGATCTTGGTACCGCCAATACGCTCGTACATGTCAAAGGCCGCGGCATTGTCATCAATGAGCCGTCGATCGTGGCGGTCAACCAAAAGACAGGACAGGTGGTCGCGGTCGGCACTCAGGCGAAAGACATGCTCGGTCGCACCCCTCCGCACATTGTGGCCGTGCGGCCCGTCATCGACGGCGTTATTTCTGATTTCGAGATCACATCGGAAATGCTTTCCTATCTCATCTCCAAGGCGCAGTCCGGGCATCCGAAGCTCCTTGGGCCGCGCGTCGTCGTGGGAGTGCCGTATGGCATCACATCGGTGGAAGTGCGCGCCGTGCGAGACGCTGCGCGTGCCGCAGGCGCGCGCGAAGTTCATATTATCGAGGAGCCTATCGCGGCAGCCATCGGTATCGAATTGCCGATACATGAGCCAAAGGGGTGTATGGTCATCGACATCGGCGGTGGGACGACCGACGTGGGCGTCATCTCGCTCGGCGGGCTTGTGCGTGGTCGCAATGTACGCATCGCAGGCGATCGCTTCAATACCGATATCATTTCTCATCTGCGCAACGAATTCAAAATGCTCATCGGTGACAAGACCGCCGAGGATGTGAAGATCGCCATTGCCTCCGTCGCTCCCGGCCGCCTTCCTTTTGAAGTGACTCTCCGTGGCCGCGATCTTGTGACAGGCCTCCCGCGCGAGATCAGCGTCACTGATCAGGATATCCGCAATGCCATTGGCCACTCCATGGAAGAATTGATCGATTCGGTAAAGCAGGTGATAGAGATCACGCCGCCGGAGGTCCTTGCCGATGTCATGCAGCGCGGAGTACATCTGTGCGGTGGTGGAGCGCTCATTCGCGGTTTGCCTGAATATTTGGCTGAAGCCCTCGGAGTGCCGGTAGTCGTTGCACCCGATCCGCTGACCGCTGTCGTGCGAGGCACTGGTATCGTGCTCGATGATCTTGATAGATATCGAGATACTCTTTTGAAGAGCGATGATGAACTTGTACCGACCGAGTGATCGCGGAGCGGACCGCGTGCGGCGACGCCTGATCATGGCGAGTGTGTTGGTCGTGCTTATTTTTGCTGTCGATATTTTCACCGGCGGCGCTGTGCGCAACGATCTGCGTTTCGTTCTTTCGCCTGTTATGCGGGTCGCAGGTTCAATATGGCGCAACGTCGCTGACAACGGCTATTTCCTCGATCGTAGGTCGCTGGAAGCGCGCATACAGCAGCTGCAGGATCAGCTCTCGCACATGCAGCAGGACGAAGCGAATTTCAGCGTTCTGAAGCAGCAAGATGAGCAGCTCAAGTCGCTCGTGCATCTCGCCACAGATACTCCAGGCATCACGGCGCCCATCGTTTCGTCTTTGCATGCGTCACCCTACGGCACATTCCTTGTCGGAGCAGGCAAGAGCGATGGTATCGAAAAAGGGGATCTCGTCATTGCCGGCGGTGGCTTCGTCATTGGTCGCATCTCAGACGTCGGCGATCGAAGCGCGCTCGTGACCGAACTTTTTGCGCCCAATACATCGATCGATGCGATCATCGATAATGCGCAAGTGGTCGTCGAGGGCCGAGGCGGCGGTAATGCGCACGCGAAAGTCCCACACGGGATCACGGTGAGTGTGGGAGACCCAGTCACAGCTCCATCGCTGCGCGGCAAGCCCATAGGTATTGTGGGCTCCGCACAATCGCAGGTGACGAGCGCTTACAGCGACGTGTATATCGGCATGCCGATCAATCTGCAGTCTTTGCAATACGTATACATTCAGAAATAAACATGCGTCTTGCACTATTCATCATCGGTCTTGTCGGTATCCTCATTTCGCCGTGGATCACGCTTGTGGCGTCGGTCATTCTCGTCGTGCGTTATCCCGCAGTAGAAGTGCTTCTGCTCGGCCTGTGCGTCGATTTTTTGTGGTCTCCGGCTACGCTGTCGGCCCAGCACCTTCCGCTTGCTACGATGGCTGCCATAATAATGCTTTGGGCGTTCGATCCGTTGCGCCGTGATTTTCTGATAACCTAAGAAACTGTCTTAAATCTTCCCCCTGTCGAAAAGTGTGATATTTTGGCTGCAAAACGTCGTCTCGACCTCAACGTGCCTTCGGGCACGCTTCGGTCTCCGACTCGTTTTTCGCACAAAATCTCGCACTTTTCGCCTCGGGTACCACGAGATTTAAGACAGTTTCTAGTAATTTGATACAGTGTTGCTATGTTCGCGCGTGTTCCCAAAAAGAGCGGCTATGAGATCGCACCCGATGAGATCTTTCTCGATTCCTCGAATCTGCCCGGTCACGATGAGTTGCAATTCGAAGGGCGCGTCGCGCTCCCGGTCTCGCGTATCTCCATTATCGCGGTCGGCGGGATCTTCGCACTTTTGCTCGTTGCGTATTGTGCTCAGGCGGTCAATCTGCAGGTCGTGCACGGTGAGACGTACGCTGATATCTCCCGCAACAACACATTGAGCAGCTCGATCATTTTCTCTACGCGCGGGGTGATAAAGGATCGCAAGGGTACCGAGCTCGCATGGAACGACATCGGACCGCAGAGTATCGAAGCGACGACATCGCCCTTCGCTCTTCGCAAATACATTCCGCTCAGCGGTCTCTCGCATCTCCTCGGTTTTGTGCAATATCCAAAAGCCGACACAAGCGGGTATTGGTGGCGCGAGGATTACGAGGGAATGTCGGGTGTCGAGCTCTCCTACAATGCGACACTCAGCGGCCAAAATGGCAGCACGATGATCGAGACCGATGCTCATGGCAAAGTGCAACGACAAAACATCGTCTCACCGCCCATACCCGGGCAGGACCTCACGCTCTCGATCGATGCCGATGTGCAAAATCAGCTCTACGATCTTCTTTCTGTGCACGCCAAAGACAATGGTTTTCAGGGAGGTGCGGCTGTGATCATGGACGTTGAGACGGGAGAGGTCTTGGCGATAACGAGTTTTCCCGAATACGACCATATTGCATTCACCAATGGTGATCGCTCTGCTGTCGCTGCAGCTTCCAAAGATCCGCAGACGCCGCTCCTCAACCGTGCGATAGCAGGATTGTATGCCCCCGGCTCCATTGTGAAGCCGATCTTTGCCGCCGCCGCGCTCAATGAAGGAATTATTTCCCCGACAAAGCAGATCCTTTCGACGGGCTCGATCAGCATCCCAAATCCGTACGATCCGGCGAATCCTTCCGTCTTTCACGATTGGACAGTGCATGGGCTCATCGATATGCGCACCGCGCTCGCTGTTTCCTCCGACGAATACTTTTACACGATCGGCGGGGGATACGGCGGTCAGCCCGGCCTTGGGATCAATCGCCTCGATCAATACGCGCATCTCTTTGGCCTCGGGTCGACGACCGGCGTATCGCTTTTCGGCGAAAAGCCGGGGCTTATCCCTACGCCGCAGTGGAAAGAGAACACATTCAACGGCGATCCGTGGCGCATCGGCGATACGTATCACACGGCCATCGGCCAGTACGGTTTTCAGATAACGCCGATCCAGGCGGTCGACTACGTCGCAGCCATCGCCAACGGCGGGAGGCTTCTCACGCCGCAACTGCTTGCTTCGTCGACGCCGACGTATCGCATTATTCCGATCCCTGATAGCGATCTGCAGGTCGTGCGTGAAGGCATGCGTATGGCGGTGACATCGACGCGCTCGGACGCGACGGTGAAATTTCTGTATATGCCCGAAGTCCATATCGCCGCCAAGACGGGTACGGCGCAGATCGGTAATCACAATCAATGGATGAACTCATGGTCGGTCGGTTTTTGGCCGGCTGAGCACCCGCGCTTCGCGTACGCGGTCGTGCTCGAGAAAGCGCCCGCCGGTACGCTCTCGGGCGCCGCGCCGGGCATGCTGCCGTTTTTCCAATGGTTGGCGGCGAATCATCCTGAGTATGTCAATTGATACGACCGAGAAAATCACGTGGTATTGTTGGCAGAGGTTCATAGAGGAGAAGGTCAATGAAGCTCATTATTCTCGCTGCCGCAGTGCTGATTTCGCTGGCATCAGCACAGGCTAAGGACGCTCGAGAAGACAGCGTTCTCGCCGAAAATCAGTTTTCAACGCCGTGGGCGGATCAATATTCCGGCGCCGGACTGCGCCTTGCCGTCTCATGCCAGGTAACGACCAAGGGATTGCGCAGTTACGACTACGTGATCTCGATCGAGTACACATCCGATGTCGAGCAGTTGATGTCGTGGAATTACCTCGATTGGATATTGAGTCAGTATCCAAATGCTTTAGAACATCCTGGGTTTGTGACGGGTCATTTGTTTCCTCTCAAGGCAGGTAGCGGAGACTATACGTTCCGCTTTACAAGCGAACACTTTCCCGTCGTGTACGACAGTCACTTGCAAGTGTTCAGAGTCGCTGAACCGGAGCGTGAGAGCCGCAACGAGAAGGGCGCTGCTGAATACAGTGGCGTGATTATCAATTCTCATGATTACCTCTCGGCTCATTTAGGCCTGACAGAGACCATTTGTTTGCCGTCGAATCTCCGTGTTTTCCCGGAGTCGAGCCGCTGATATCTGAAGCCTTCAGGGACAAAACCTTGCGGGCTTTTTTGTGTATAAGCGCAGGGCATTGCTGGCTTTTTTCGAGGGACTTAGGTAGCGCCGATTTCATTTGCAATATAGTGGGAAAGTTGTATAGTGCCGCCACATGAAGTATTTCAAATACGCGGCAGCCACAGTGGCATTTATAGGTGTTCTTGGCGGCGGCGCCCCCGCTTTTGCCCAAATGTACTACAGCGGCAGCCCTTCGATGCAATACGGAACCGGTTATTCGTATCCATCGAGTAGCTACCAGCCAATGCAGAATTACGGCTACCAACCGATGAACTACGGTCAGCCGGCAAATTACGTCCAGCAGCCCATCAACTACGCCTCGCCGGTCAACTACGGCGGCTACCCCTCATATCAGGTCAATGTCTACCCATCGACCACTCAGTACGCAAATCAGTATGTCAGCCCCTCGTATTCCCAGCCGACCTACAATAGCGGTCAAAACGGCATGACCATGCCCTCATACAATACGATGCCGTCCAACAATTACCCCCAGGCTGCTGCCGCATCACCGCTGTACTTCTACGGTCAGGCCTCTGATTTTCCTACGTATTCACAGACGTACGGCCAGAGTGGCCAGGGCAATCCGTACGGCAACAGCTATCAGAATTATGGCTCCGGCTCATACGGCAATCAGAATTACGGTATGACCGGCCAGGGTGGCTACAATCCTTCGACCTCTCAAAATAATCTCTACGGCCAGGGTCCTTCGCGTCCCGATTACGACCCTCATACAGCATCGTGGTCCAATTACTACACGCAATATCCGCAGGTTCCGCACAATTACACTGGCGACAGCGATCTCTACGGTTATCCGCTGTGCAACTGGCAGGGCTACGGAGTCGCCGAATGCAACTCCGACCCCAATCAGTGGGTCTACGATCCTTACTCGGGAACTTGGTACTAGTTGTACACATTGTTGCAACCAATTAATCCTGTATAATGCACCGGCAAGACACACACGGGGTATGAACGACGACACCAATTACTTGAGCAAAGAGAAATTCGATGAGCTGACGACGGAGCTCGAGCACATGAAGACCGTCCGCCGCCGCGAGATCGCGGAGCAGCTCGAATACGCAAGGTCGCTCGGCGATCTCTCTGAGAATGCCGAATACGAGGAGGCCCGCAATCTCCAGGCTGCCACCGAAGACAGGATCCGCGTCATAGAGGAGCAGCTCTCACACGCCCGCATCATCGAGCACTCCAAGGGCAATGCCGTTTCACTCGGCTCTTTCGTCACTATTCAGAAGCAGGGCGAAAAAGACGAGCACACCTATGAGATCGTCGGTTCCGCTGAGGCCAATATGCAGGAGCGCAAGATCTCGCACCTATCTCCTCTGGGCTCTGCACTCATGGAAAAGAAGAAGGGCGAAGTTTTCGCCTTCGATACTCCAAAGGGTCCTCAGAAGTACAAGATCGTCAACGTTAAGTAGGGAATATACATAAAAAAGAAACGACCCCGCCTTTGGCGGGGTCGCAGTGTGTGAGTATTGCTCTTAGTAAGGTCATCCAACGCGGTCTTTCGCACGTTCCTCTCTCGCGTCGGCGAAATAGGAATCTTTTTTTGCTTCGGCGATATCGAACGTCTGCAGAAAAATGTGCGCGGATTTGAAGTTTCGCCGAGCATCAATGAGTTGCGTAAGATCATTTTCCACCCTGTTTTCGGGGGTATCCTGCTCAGAACATTTGGGGTTGAAATACTCTTCCCAGCAAAGCACTGATCTCGCGTGCCTGACGAGTACCGCACGCGCTCCTAGTTCTAGAGATTGTTTGGCGTACAGTGCCATCGAATCAACGCTGACTGAGAGCATTTCCGCCAACTTTGTCAGTGCGCGGAGGAATTCAAGTGTGTTTTCCCACTTTTTCCACATCGCCTTGGTTTTCTTGTCGAAATATAAGGCCGAGGCGAAAAGCATGACGAAGCCGACGATGCAGGCGATCGCGAACCACGTCCGAATGTTGTCCGAGGCGATCGATCGCAGAGCGATACCGAGACTCAGGGACACTACGATCATCACCACGAAAAACGCAATGACGACCGCACCCGTTCGTCCGTAATCTCTGAGTGAGTACGCAGCGACCAGTGGGTCGTATCCTGTACGCTCTTGCCACACGTACCGGGCATATGCCGACAACTTATTCTTCTTCGCGAGCTTGATAAGCTCGTGGATCGTAAGTTCCGTAGTCATTGTAGATACTCCGACCTTGAAATATGTGGCCGTCCGGCCAGTGTAGGGAGGCTTCGGGCCTCACCGAGCGAAGGCTTCGGGCCTACGCCAAGCTTTTCCGACACTTTTCCCACCAAGGCCAGCGGGAACTTCGCACACCATACGACATTCTCTTGGTGGGCGCAAGGGTCTGTGATAGGGTTTTTGTAGAACAAAGAGGTGCTTTCATGACCATCCTTGAGCGCTGGTATTCGCTGACCACAGAAGAACGCCGACTTTGGCGCAGGGTGATCCCTGCAGTGCTATTGCTGATAGCGGGGTACTTCATCCTCATTGGTTGGACCCATACAATCGACGTAGTGCAGGTCAGGGTCTTCGGTGCGAAGGACAGCGCGGAGTCAACCGTCTATCTCACGCACATCAACGGCAAAAGCCAAATCCTCACCGGACATCTCGACGGCGATAATATCGCGACGTTCTACAAAGTGCCGCCGGGGTATATTGTCGTGAGCGTCGATACGCAGCGTTGCTTCGATCCTCAAAAACGAGTTACTTCCATGGGTCGCTCCGCCACGAATTTCAATATGGCGACATTCTGGCGTTTTCAGACGATGTTTGCCAAGGTCACGATCGATCTTGATACGTGCTCGGTGTACGACAAGATCGAAGAATATAAGTGGCCATGGACAACGGAATCTCTCTAACGGTCTCTAGTAGACCGTTTTTCTTTGCAAAAGAAAAGGCCCCGGCTTGGGGCCTTTAGTGCTAGAGCGTACCTTTCAATGCTCCACTGCGTTTGAATCTCTTCGGGATCGCATAGGGCGGGAACTTTGCTTCCGTCAGATCGTAATAGTACCCGAACTCTCCCTCGAGCAAGCAGAATTTTTTCCAAAATTCGTAATGTTTTTTAAACTCAGCACGCGCTCTTTCGAGCGGCGATCTATCTGCCTGCAACTGCTCCTCCGCCGGCTTGTTCTCAAAAAACGATTCCCAGTCGACCACCCAGTAGGCCTTATCGACGAGCTGATCCTTGCTCATACGCTGCCAGTCCTCTTTGTGGTACGGACCTCCAAATCCGCCGGGATAGATCTCTGTAAGGGTTGGGTAGAATTCGAACGCATTCTCCCATTCCTCGATCCACTTTTTTCTCGACTCAGCGATCTTCAAGGTGACAAGTGTCAGAATTCCGCCGGTGAAGATGCAAACGAGTATTCGGCCGGTAGATGCACTGACGCCGAGATTCACGATTGAGATCAAGGGGTACAAGAAGGTGGTCGCGATCGACACAAGGATCGCAAAGGTCAAGACTCCTGCGCGACGCACATATTCATACGCTCCAACAAGTGGATCCTTGAAGCCGTGTGTCTCTTCCCAGCGATACCGCAAGTACGACGGGGCGCGTCCTTTGCGGGCCATCCTGATCAGCGAGAGCTGCTCTCGAAGATTGGTCATTGTAGTCACTCCTACCTTGAGATGGTGGCCTCCGTGGCCAGATACAGAGGGCTTCCGGCCCGGCTACGCTCGGCTTCCGGCCTTGCGCAGCTTTTTCAGCATCCTTTTCCTGCAAGGCACACAGGAACTGCGCGCAAGGTATATCAAAAGAAAAGCCCGCGCAAGCTGTGCTTGCGCGAGCAGAATTTCACTCAGGATATTTTGCAGCTCTCGTTTCGTCGATCTTTTGCTTCAGGAATTTCATATAGTTCGTCCCGCCGGTGCCCACTTCGTCGCCGAAGCGATAAATGTATTGACCGGCAAACCCAAGATGGGTTTCAAGGAATAGAGCCATCTCCTCAAGAGCGTAGTTCCAGGTGTGGGGGTCTACCTGCCCTTTGATATTCGGAAGCTCCAGAGCGGCTTTGATGAGCTCACGGTGCAATGGCGGCATGTACTTCCAAAGGTCTTCGACGAGCTTCGTCAGTTCCGAGTCCCCGTGGATGATCTTGAGGAGTATTTCCAAGAAGCGGATGATGCTCGATTGCGCGCCGGTCTCGCCACGCAACTTGAGTGGCTCATCGCCCTCGCCCTCGTAGATAACGCCTTCTCGATAGCCCATGATGTAGTTGCGGAACGTCCAGTAGTAGAGATCGGGATCCATACGCTCAGGGATGCGCGAAAGTACTTTGTGCATCGCGTGCATATGATCGCCGATGAGCATGACGCATCGGGTAGCGTCGATGCCGCCAGCAGCCCGTATTCCTTTGGTAAAACGATGCGCTGCATTGAGGATATGTGCGGCGATCGCTTCGATCTCGACGTGCACAAGTATGAACCAGTGTTCGTCGTGCATGTCGACGAAATTCTGGAACGTATCGATATTGTCGAGCGCGATCGGACCGTTCTTGTTGATCCGGTACCAATTCCAAAGCGCATAGCCGTCGTAGCTGAGTATCGGCGGGCGATCGAGCATTTCGCAGATCGCGACAAACGGCGCTGCCAGATTTTTCGGAAGCATTTTGGCCTGTTTGAGCCAGAGCGTCTTCTTTTTCTTCCCCTCGACAAGCTTCTCTTCGACCTTGAAGCCGTGATTGATATATCCCGCTACGATGAAACCAAGCCGCACATAGTAGAGACGCTTTTCGGGCAGGCTCATATCGTCGCGCGGCATCGGGATCCTGTATCCCTCTGCCAATTTCCGGAAAAGGGGATATTTGAGATTGTGCGGCAGTTCGTTGCCGTAGAAATCAAGAATTCCATACGGCGAACCCTTGGGAAAGTGCGTAAGAGGATCTTCTTGCGGATGAAATGCGCGGGTGATGAGCGATGGATTCTCGTCGAAGATCTTCTCGATCTGCGTAGTCATTACACTCTCCGTCTTTTGTCTCTCTATTGCTGCGGGAAGGGTAACAAAAAGCCCCTCTAAAAGAAAGCCCGCGAGAGGGGTCGGGTCCTGTGGTCACGGATTATTTGATTGCCGTCGCAATCAAATTTCCGCGACCCCGCCTCGCGGTTTCGCCTACTGGCGAAACATCGCTCCTGCCTGCACCAATCATTAAACCTGCCGCAGGGCAGGTTTAATGTAATTGGTGCACCCTATAGGATTCGAACCTATGACCTTTCGAATGTGAATCGAACGCTCTAACCAGCTGAGCTAAGGGTGCTTCGCTAGCAAGAATAATCTATTTATTAAGAGCTGAAAAGCTGCTATATTTCGGTAGTTCACGGGCCTATAGTAAAGTGGTATTACGCGACATTCGCATTGTCGAAGCGCGAGTTCGATTCTCGCTAGGTCCACACGGCGTATAATTACGTCGAAATGAAGTCTTCTGTCGGGCCGTAGTATACCGGTAGTACGTACGATTCGGGTTCGTAAAGACCGGGTTCGATTCCCGGCGGCCCGACAGAGGACTTCATTGAGAAAAGCAATGCGAGGAAAGTAAAACTACGGGCTGTAGTATACCGGTAGTACGCATGCATGGGGTGCATGTAGACCGGGTTCGATTCCCGGCAGCCCGACAAAAGAAAAACGGGACCATGCGGTCCCGTATGGATCAAAAATTTCGATGCACTTCAGCAGGTGCGAAACGCATCATTGCTCCATCGACTGACCTGCCTTTGACTACCGGGATCAGATTTACGGTGATCGTCAGAGTCCTTTTCATCGTATCGATCAGCTCCCATCTATTGATCGATAGTATAAACCTGCGAGTGTTTTCGTTGTCGCCCGCTTTGAACGCGCTGTTCGGAAACATTGAAAATGTCGTCGTTGCAACGATATGCGATCTGTGGTCTTTGGCTTCGACGTATGCCATCACGGCCCCATCCACTGAGGGCGTGTATTCAGTTACCGTGAGTACGACATTGACGTTTGGCTGCTTGTCGGCGATCTGGGGGACGTCGCTTTGCTCATACGTAAGGCTCAATGTGGCCGCCTTTTGAGGCGTCGCTACGAGTTCGTCGGCGACGGAAGGTGTAGCAAAAAGTGAGAAGGCTAAGAACAATAGTCCGCTGACTGTGCGCATTGGGTTCTCCTTGCTTGGTCAACTATATCAGAAAAAACAAAGAAAAACGGGACATGGTGGCATTCTCATTCCCCGCCACACGCAAAGAAGTTTGCGTGCTTGTGACCACTGCTTCGCAGTGCTCCCACGAGGAATCGAACCTCGATCATAAGCTTCGGAAGCCTACGTTCTATCCATTAAACTATGGGAGCTATAACCGCATACTATCGGCATTTGCCGAAGATTGAAACTATTGCATACTGCTGCATAGGACAACCGTAACGCATTTGGAGGTAAAGATGCGACCGGATCTCAAGAAGGAAAAGGACAACGCGCCACTCTTTATGTGGCTTATCGCCCTCGCACTGATCGGCGGCGTCACGCTGGCCTTTTGGTTCGGCGTCGATCATCACGTCGGTCCATGGAATACCAATTTTATGGGTCACTAAAAGCGGGCGCCTCCGGCGCCCGCTCTTTTTTGTTGTGCGGATAATTGCCGTTGTGCGTGAGCGCCCATTGTAGTTAAATTAAAACAGCCATAGAAAAAGGAGTACGTTGATGGCCGCTGGACCAAAAAAGGGAATTGTACACATTTTGAAGCGACTCTCGTTGTGGGGAGCGATACTTTCCGGAGTTTTTGCGATATCGCCGTTCATATCGGCTTTCATCGCCGGCAGCATTGCTAGTTATAACGGCTGTTACCTCGATGAGGGCGGCGTACATCCGTGCGTTATCTTGGGAAGAGATATGGGCCTACAATTGTACGAGATGGGCGTTGCCGCCTGGTTTTTTTTGGTAACGATTCCGCTCGGAACGCTCATCGGCGTTTTTTGTATCGCGGCTTACCTGCTATGCAGGATAATCATCAGCCATCAAAGCAGAATTCGTTCTTTATAGAGGCGCCGTACGGCGCCTTTTTTAATTGACGGAGTTGTGCAGTGTGGAAGTGCCGACGACGAAAGCCGAGCCATCTGGCGAAACTCGTACATAACTGTTGCCCGGCGGGATCGCGCTCCATGAGACGGTGTCAATAAGAGTGCCACTTTTGTCGTAGAGCATGAGCGCGTTATTTTTCTGTGAGAAAGAATATGAGGCAGGCCAGGTGATATCCGCGCTGACTGAGCCGGTGTATCCGCTGCTCGCGAGGAGAAGATATTTTGAAGAGGGAATAATGATGCCGCTGAAATGGGTCGGAGATACGAGAGTGGAAATACTTCCCGATGAGCTTTTCTTTTTTACACTCCAGCCGCTGAGGTCGATGGTGTCCGATGACGCGTTGTAGAGCTCGATATATTCATTTGTAGATGCGTGAACGTCGCCGACCATTAGGGAGGTGATGACGACATGACCAGTAGTGACGGTGTGAGCTGACGATCGATCTGGGCTGACAATCGGCGGCGTCACATTGCCGACCGTTATCTTGTCCTGCATTGCTGCGAGCATGGCGGGGCCGATACCTTTTACTTTGGTAATATCCGAAGGCTGATAAAAAAGCCCGTGTGTCGTGCGATATGCGATGATCGCATCGGCTTTGGATTGGCCAATGCCGTGGAGCGTCATCAATTGATCTGCTGACGCGGTATTGATATTGATCTTCGACGGTACGGCTGGCTTTGCTGATACTTCTGATGTCGCCGGCTTTTGCGGCAGATTCTTTTGTAACGGAGCAGTGGCAGCGGCTGTTTGTGTCGGAGGCGCCAGGAGATCGTTGATAAAGTTTGCGTTATTGGCAAAAGCGACTATACCTGTCACGACCACGCATGCAGCGATGCCGGTAAGAAGTTTCTTTTTATTGATAGGTGTCATATTTCAACTATTTCGAATTCGTCCGCTAGTTTACTGAGTTCTGTTTTGGGAAGTGCTATTGCGACGGGCGCGGGCTTTTCAGCTTGCAATGGTTCGCGGTAATACCAGAACAAAAAACCGACCATGGCGGCATAATACGCTACCGTGCCGGGAAATCCGAGCGGGGGATTGAAAACGACAGCCAGGCGCGCAAAAAGGCGGACGACGAGCGCTACGTAGTCGAGGAGAGGTGCGACGACAAAGCTGAGAACCAGTGCGAGTGGATAGATAAAAAATGAGAAAAGCGCGATCAATAATCCGAGTGTCAAAATGAACGGTAGCATCCAGACGGCGAGCACGCTTGCGATAAAAGAGGTCAGTGAAAAAGTCTGAAATTGGCTGATGATGAGCGGTGCGGTCGCGAGCTGGACGGAGATCGTAATGAGCAGAGATTCTTTCCAGGCGAGAAAGCCCGGATCAGCGCTGAGGCGAAGAAGCTGTCGCAGCACCGGCATCGCGTAGATTATTGAGATCACGGCGAGGAATGAGAGTTGAAACCCGACGTCAAAGACGAGGACTTTGGGATTGATAAGCGCGAGTACGATGGCGGTAAAAGCGAGCGCGTTGTGCGCCATGTACATTCGCCGGGATTCCCTGGCAAAAAGAGAGATGCCTGCCATCAGCGAGGCGCGGATCCCCGAGGTCGTAAATCCGGTCAGTGCGATGAACATAAAAACCAAGATGTATGTCAGGAGGAGCGCGTATTTGCGAGGCAGGACGCTGAGAAGCGCCATACAAATGATCATAATGACGATCTGCATATGCAGGCCGTCGATAGCTGTGATAAAGCGCAGTCCGCTCAATTGGAGATCGCTCGCGAATTGCGGCGATATATTGTCGTTGACGCCGAAGATGATACCAAAGAGGAACGCCGCTCTATCTGGAGAAAGCATTTTTTCGTACGAAAGTTCAATATTCGTTCGCACTTTGTAGACATATCTAAGTATGGGATTTCCCGCAAAGCCAATGTGTGTGATCGAGGGGTTTTTGAGAAGTCCGACGACGTGTCTGCTGAAGTACGTGGCCGTGGGCGGCTCCACTTTGCCTTTGACCTCGACGACTTCACCGTAGCTGTATTGCTGCAGCGGAGTGGCGATGACTTGCAGAGTTCCGCTCATGGTTTTTACGGGAAAGCTTTGGTAATCCGGACCGTGTTTCGGAATGTCCGTGATAGTGCCTTGTATCTCAATGGTCGGCGGGAGCTGTGCGATCGCCGCTTGGTAATGCGAATCGTCCCATTGGTAATACGCGCAGCCGATCACAAGCAATATCGCAGAGAGTATTGCGATACGGACATTCGTATTGGTAGAAAATAATGCGGCGAAAAGTATCGTCGCAGGGATCAGTGAAAATAGGAGCGTGAGGCCAAGACCGGCAAATAATATTCCCGATAGAAATGAAAGCGCAAGTAGAAAAAATACGACATGCGAGGGCATACTAATTCGACCAGTTGCGATACTTAGCCTTAAGTCGTGTGATGTCCGCCGGCGCAAGATTTTTGTATATCGTGAACCAATCATCGGCAATTTGTACTTGCGCAGCATTGAGTGCTACTTTTCCCGCGCATACCTGCTCCTGCAAATAGACTTCTACGAGATCCTTTTCACGAAATCCCGGGGCTGGCGCAGCAGGCTGAGGAAAGAGATTAGCGATGTCGTTGCTCCCGCCGATAGCCAAAGGAATGAGGTGATCGACTTCATAGCTACCTCGCGGCTGCGGGTAGGGAATACCATACTCGGCAAATACGGCCTTGTGAACTTTGTCCGGTACGTTGCGCACCGAGGCGCTGTATCCGGAGACGCAGATCGTCGCTACTGTCGCCGGAAAGACAGCGCCCGGCGTGCACGCATGATCAGGGGAATTATTTTCACCCAGACAATCAGCCTCTTTCGTGCGCGCATCGAGCGTCGTGCTCGCGACGCTGGAGAGCACGGCTGCGAGATTTTCGGCCCGGGTATTTTCCGCAATGTATTTGGGATAGTAGAGCGCGCTCGAAACGACAAGCATCAATAGTAGAAATATGGCCGATATACCCCGCGGCGTTTGCATGAAAAAGAGTATAGCTTTCCCGCGCTCTCGTGATCATTGACAAAGACGGCCCATAATTGTAAATTTGCGCCGGAGTAAACCCACAACAAAGGAGTTCTTGCATGCGAAGCTTCGCTTTTGCTCTCGGAATGCTGGCATGTGCATCTTGCGCTGCTTTGGCCGACGATGGGCCAGTTCCAAAATCGTTGGACTATATCGGCGTTGGTGTCGGACTTGCCCCGTTCGCGCTCCAGGACCAAGCTTCTAAGCAGGACGGTCAGCCGAAAGAACCATTCGTCTTGGCCGTAAGGGTCGCTGAGATCGTCTGCGGCAGTCCCGCGCACAAAGCCGGCGTGAAGATCGGCGATCTTATCGATACGGTCGACCTCAAGCCTCTCAGCGAGGCTACAATGGCGGGATATGAGGCAATGGTAAAGGCCATCAAGGATGGCGAGGAGCATTCGACCGTCGATCTAGTGCTAGTGCGGGAAACCGGACGTAACATCGAAGATGTAAAGGTGACACTTTCTCGCGAGCATATCGTCGGCCAATTGGTCGACGATCTCGAAAAGTGCAATTAGTTGCGTTTGCGCAGGCCGGAGTGATCCGGCCTTTCTTTTTTATATACTTTTATATACATTGACAATACTTCAGATAATTTGCATCTTTGGGGAGGAACTAAACATCACAACAGGAGAGCGCCATGCGCACTTTTGGACTAACTTTGGCGATGGCAGCTTTCATCGCTACGGGAGCCTTTGCTGGCGACGACCATTCCGTAAATACGCGCGGGATGCGCGCCTTTCCGACACTGACGCTTCAGACGGCAACAGAAGCCGAATCGTGGTCATTCCTCGTCACCGGATTGGTGTGCGACGGACCAGCGGCTCGGGCCGGGATCCAGCATAGCGACGAGATCGTCGCGGTGGATGGTGCGTCGCTTACCGGGTTGTCGGACGAAGACTTCGACGCCGTGATCGACCATATGAATGACGCGTCGGATCTCGCGCCTGTGAGCATGAAGGTGAGACGCGCCCGCAAAGGCGAGGAACCACGCTTCCTCGATGTGAGTATCATTCGTGGAGCAGTCAACGGCGAAATGACGCTGAACCCCGCCGACTGTCAGAATACGTAAAGAGACTTTGTAACAGGCCGCATAAACCCGGCCTGTTCTTTTTTGTGGACCTACGGGGGAGTCGCCCGCGACTCTCGCTTCGCCGTCGCTCAGCTCGGTCTGGGCACCGCCTCACGGTTTCGTCTAGTGCCGAAACATCGTTCCGGCGTCCGACTCCCCGGCGAAATGTGCGCAGTCACATTTCTTAGGTCGCAGCATTTCGCTGCGCTTCATGCTGTGGACCTACGGGGAGTCGAACCCCGACCTGTTCCATGCCATGGAACCGTTCTACCGCTATACTATAGGCCCTAGTGAGAATCAAAAATGAGAATAGCATCTATTCTCATTTTTTTCGAGCGACGGGCCTAAACGATCCTTGAGTATAGGCCCGAATCATCCTCACCTTTAACTAGAAGAGAATAGCATTTTTATACATTTTTTTCGAGTATAAGCAGACAATAGCTTTTTCATAAGGCAAGTGGTACTGTGATGGCTAGAAAATAAGGTTCCAAATGGAGGAAACCATGGACGCCATTACACCTAGCGCCGAGTTCAACGATCGGCGCTCAGAAGTTCCGGATCTGATCCCTTACTTGAGGCAGGGTGAGCGGGTCATCACCGTTGAGCACAGCCCCATGCCAAAGCCCGAGAGGCTTCCGAATCACCTCGACGAGCTCTGTATGCTCTGCGACGTGGATAAGCCCGAAGACATCGGTATGAACGGGCCGGTCATCGCATCCCGCTCAATGAACAGAGCGCGCGGACAGGGCCTCTATGAAGTGCCTTTCCTGCGCGATCTGCTTCACGCAGCGCTCAACCTGGCACCCCAATACCCTCAGCTTCTGAGCACCAGTGTTCTCTTCGGTGCGTCATATATCGGCATGGTCGCAGATCGCTATCGTGAAGAGCAATACGGTCGCTCGTGCCACGAGGTCCGCGACCCGAACGACCCGATCGCGATCAAGATCACTCATCATCAAGGTTGGGGCTGGCCGTTCTACGCAGCGGTGGATACAACGCCACTTTTAGTCATCGCGCTCTATACCCGCGTTAAGCAGGAGGGCAAGAGCTTCCTTCACCGCACGTATATTGGTCGCGATCGGCAGAAGCACACGTTAATGAACGCTCTAAAGCTCTCCATCTCGTGGATGATCAGCCGGGTACACAAAAATCCGGAGAGATTCTTGGAGTACTATCCGGCCTTTGAAAAGAGCCACACCAACCAGGTCATGGAAGATAGTTACGACAGTCACTTTCATGCCGATGGTAGGCTCGCAAATACGAAGCAGGGTGTGTGCAGCACGGAAGTGCAGGGATACGCGTACGATGCCTTCTTGATGGCGGCCGAGCTCTTGGAAGACGAGCCAGGCATGCTACAAGAAGCGATGTACTGTCGCGTTCTTGCCTGCAAGATCCGTGACAGCGTGCTCAAACACCTTGTCGTGGAAGACGAGCGCGGCCTCTATCTGGCAGTCGGCTCTGATCGCGGCGACATCGACGGGCGCATCCGCGTGATGAAAGTTCGGAAGGCCATTCCTTACTTTGTGCTGAATTCGAGGATCTTAAAAGCACCGGAAGAGCGCCCCATCGTGGAGCGGTTGCTCGATGAGATTTTCAGCGAGGAGCTACTGGGTCATGCGGGGTTGCGCTCGCTCGCATACGGCGAGCCGCGCTTTATGCCGGGTGCCTACCACAACGGAAACGTCTGGCCTATGCAATCGTTCGGCGTCGCCGAGGGACTGCGCAATCATGGCTTCGACCTCCTCGCGCACGAACTCGACAAACGCGTGGTCGATGT
>Ga0206964_10217_pt1 | contig 17448 bp, 15 predicted proteins | sample Alteio_BWOrgHeat_25_FD_152980 | JGI IMG/M metagenome (GOLD analysis project Ga0206964, IMG submission 152980) | Enriched cells from forest soil in Barre Woods Harvard Forest LTER site, Petersham, Massachusetts, United States -... | ecosystem: Environmental > Terrestrial > Soil > Temperate forest >...
ATAGAAAGCACAAAAGTAAGGAGAAGTCACCCGCTCGGGGCCGTCGAGGCCCTTCGTTTGAGAGATTGAGAGAGTTTTTGATGCCGGGGTTGAAACCCCGGCCTACCCTAAGATCGGGTTTCTCTCACATCCTCAAAAGGCATGTTGATCTTGAGAGATTTTATGTACGGGCTGAAGCCCGTACCCTCCCCCAATAGCGGTTACTCTTCTAAGAATCGATAAGTCTTCTCAAAGAAAGAGCTTTGCTGGCTAGAAGTCTACGTGGGCGCGGACTGAGCCTATCCAGGCGGGGCCGCGGTCGCGGTTGTAGCCTGGGTTGTTGATGTGCTGGATGTCTACCGAGTAGAAGAGGCCGCGCCAGAAGTGCCACGTGTAGTAACTTTCGACGATGGTTTCGCGGCCGTAATTGAGGTTGCCGTCGCCGAGAAGGAAGCCGAGGCCGCCGAGGCGCAGGTATTCCTGATGATCTGACTTGATGGCGTTGGAGACGAAGGCGAGGGCTACTTTATCGACGGGTCGGCCCCAGCGTGTGCCGGCGTAGTCTGCTCCTGCGGATATGGTCTGATCGACTTCGGTGTAGGCGTAGGATTCGTGCTGGCCTTCGTTCCATCCGAAGCGGCCGAAGAGGCGGAGATTGTCGGTGAGGGTTTGTTCGGTGTTGTATCCGAAGCCGTATTTGAGTGCGCCGAAGTGTTCGTGGTTGACGATGGTGGGGGTGGGGTCGGTGCCGGCGAGGAAGGCATCGTTGGCTTCGCGATAGGTGCCCATGTGGGCGCGATTGGCGAAGAAGAGAATTCGCGTGACGCCCTTCTGTTTGGGGATCCAGCTATGGCGCAGTTCGAACTCGCCGTTTTGGGCGTGAGAGCGGCTGAAGGCCCAATCGAGGTCGATTCCGTTGGCGACGACGGGCATGGCGAAGAGGCCGTAGCGGATGGACCAGTCGCGGTCGTCGTATTCGGCCATGGCTCCGACGGTGTAGCCGCGGGTGTCGGCGGCGTAGTCCCATGCGCCGTTGTTGTCGATGGTCCAGTTCATGAACTGGAGATGGCTGTCGGAGCCGACGGAGTTCATGTCGAAGAAGTCGGGGAGGGTGAGCTTGCCGCCGCGGAGTTGGATACGGCGGACGGGGACGGTCGAGGCGAGATCGAAGGGGCCGGGATCCTGCTCGACGGTTTCATGGCTGAGCGCTATGGTCTGGTGGACCTGGTAGCGGGCGATGTAGGGTACAGGGCCGAGGTTGGGATTGCGGACAACGTCGAGGTTGGTGAAGCCGGCGAGTCCGAGGGCTTCGCTGAGGCCGCGTCCTCCGGCGGATTCCATGTCGAAGATGAAGTCGGTGTTATAGCGAACTGAGCGGGTGAGGCGGAGCGCGGTGTAGAGGGTGCCGACGAGGGAGGTTTTGTATTCGGCGGAACTGCGAAAGCTGTTGGTGCCTTCGTAGGGGGAGTGGAACGGGAGGCGTCCCTGGAAGATGATGTTGGCTTGTCCGGAGAGCCACCATCGGGGACCTTCGCCGCCTGACTCTCCGCCGGGATGAGGGAAGAGGGTTACGACGGGGGTGTCGGGCGTTTCGGGGGCTTTGGCGGGAACGCTGCTGTCCTGGGCACGGGCGGTGCGAACGATGGGGAGGGTGGAGAGCAGGAAGCATGCCGCGAGGGCGAGTCGGGCACGTCGCGTGCGGATGGGGCTGAGGTGGGGGATTTCTGGCTGGTGGAGAATGCGGGAGTCGCGCAAATTCGAGAGGCTCCTTGGCCGGTGGAGAGACACTTCCTGATGAAGAAAGCTTACTTCAAATGACGACAAACTAAAGACCTGCATTGGGCAGGTTAAGCGCGGCAAATGAATGGGCGATGAATCGCGGTGCCGCCGGCGGGGTTCATTGCGGTGCGTCTGGATTGGGCCGATCGGGGTCGGTTAGGCCGAGTGTCCGGGCGACTACGTCGGTGTACTTGCTGCCGCTGCCGGTGTTGAAGAGGACGACGCGGTCGGAGGGTTGGAGAAATCCGCTGGAGAGGAGATGGTCGTAGGCAGCGGTGGCGGCTGCGCCTTCGGGGGAGAGGAAGATGCCTTCGTTGGCGGCCCAGTCGCGCAGGGAAGCGAAGATGGCTTCACCGCTGAGGGCGACGGCGGTGCCTCCGGATTGGCGGAGGATGTCGAGAATGATGTAGTCGCCGTAGGGCTTGGGGACGCGCAGGCCGGCGGCGAAGGTTTCCGCGTCCTGCCACATCTGGCTTACGGGCTGGTGCTGATCCCAAGCGCTAACGACGGGTGCGCAGCCGGCGGACTGAACGGCGATCATTTTGGGGCGGCGGAGGCCGTTCTTTCCGGGCCTGATCCAGCCTAACTGCTCCATCTCTTCGAAGGCCTTCCACATACCGATAAGTCCTACACCGCCACCGGTGGGATAAAAGACGGCGTCGGGGTAAGTCCAGCCTAACTGCTCGACTAACTCGTAGCCCATGGTCTTCTTACCTTCGATGCGGTATGGTTCTTTGAGCGTAGATAAGTCGAACCAGCCCTCGGCCTGCTTGCGTTCGTTGACGATGCGGGCGCAGTCGGAGATGAGGCCGTCGACGAGGGTCATCTTTGCGCCGTACACGGTGCATTCGACCTGATTGGCGAGAGGCACGTCTTTGGGCATGAAGATATGCGCTTCGACGCCGGCTGCGGCGGCGTAGGCTGCGGCTGCTCCGCCGGCATTGCCTGCGGAAGGCACGGCGACTTTGGTGATTCCGTAATGGCGGATCATGGTCATGGCGAGTGAGAGACCTCGCGCCTTGAAGGTGCCGGTGGGGTTGACTCCTTCTTCTTTGAGGAAGACGTTGGCGTACCGGCGGCTGGGGAGCATGGGAGTCCAGCCTTCACCGAGGGTTACGGGATCGATATCGGGGAGTACGGAGCTATATCGCCACATGCCCGGCGACGGATGGCCGGGGCTGGCGGCTCCGATCTTGTCTCGGGCAGCGGTACCCTTCGCTGACGACAGATCGTATCGAACATAAAAAGCTCCCGCGCATTCAGTGCAGACGGTTTGAGGGACAGCGACGTCGAGGCGAGCGTGGCAGCGGGAGCATTCGAGATGGGCAATCGCGGGCATAGATCATAGAATAACGAATGCCACACACTTGCCTCATCTTGCATCGTTTATAGGAGATTATGACGAGGATTCGCTCTGGTTCGCGACGGGTTTCGCTGATTGCTACGGTTGCCGGGTTGCTGCTTTATGGGGCCGGGGTTGCGCTGGCGAGCTGGGCTGGGACTGGAGTTGCAGGGGCTGGAGTCGTTGTCAGGGTCGCGGCGCTGGTGGTGCTTGGAGTTGTGGTGGCGCGGCGGCGGTCGCTAACGGCGTGGACCTTCTTTGCGATTCTCGCGGGGGCGGAGCTGGGGGCGGATGCGCCGAATGTGGCGGTTCATCTGCATGTGCTTGCCGAGATATTTCTGCGACTGGTGAAGGTGATTGTCGCACCGCTGATTCTTGGCACGCTGACGACGGGAATCGCGGCACACGGGCAGTTGCGGAGCATCGGGCGAGTGGCGCTGAAGACGCTGATCTATTTTGAAGTCGTGACGACGCTGGCGCTGCTGATCGGTGTGGTTGCGATCGATATTACGCGGGCAGGCGAGGGAGTTGTGGTTCCGGCAGCGGCGATGTGGCAGGAAGCTCCGTCGAGTGCGGTCGCGCATTCAGGATTTGAGGCGTTTCTGCTGAGCGTGTTTCCAGAGAACCTGATTTCGGCGATTGCGGAGAACCAGATTTTACAGGTGGCTGTTTTCTCGATCCTGTTTGGAGTGGCGCTGGCGCTTTTGGCCGAAGAGAAACGCGCGCCGATCATGTCGGTGCTGGAGTCGCTGACTGCGGCGATGTTTCAGTTTACGAAGATCATCATGAACATGGCTCCGATTGCCGCGGGCGCGGCTTTGAGTTACACGGTGGGCAGCATGGGTATTGCGACGCTGCTTCCGCTGGCGAAGCTGCTGGGTACGTTTTATGGGGCTGCGGTGGCGCTGGTGGTGCTGGTGTTTGTGCCGGTGCTGCTGGTGATGCGCATCCCGATCTGGGGATTTTTTCAGGCGGCGAGTGAGCCCGCGGCGATCGGGTTTGCCACGAGCGCTTCGCAGAGCGCGCTGCCGTTGGCGATGGAGAGGATGGAGGAGTTTGGCGTGCCACGATGGGTGGTTTCGTTTGTAATTCCGTCAGGCTATAGCTTCAACATGGATGGAGCGAGCTTGTATCTCTCGATCGCATCAATCTTCGCTGCACAGGTTGCGGGGATTCATCTCACCGTGGGGCAGCAGGCGGTGATGGTGCTCACGCTGATGCTGACGAGTAAGGGAATCGCGGGAGTGCCGCGGGCGACGCTGATGGTGCTGCTGGCTACGGCGAGTTCGTTTCATCTGCCGATCGCGCCAATCATGATGATCCTGGGCGTGGATGCGTTGATCGATATGGGGCGGACTGCGCTGAATGTTACGGGGAATTGCCTGGCCGCGGCGGTGGTGGGGAAGATGGAAGGCGCCCAGGTTTCGGCAACTCAGTGACTGGCAATTTAGTGACCGTCTGAGGACCAATGTGGGGGATCGGTGGCGAGCTTGATTACTCCATAAGTCTTGCCGACTTCCTGCAGATTGGAATTAGCGCCGCTTCGTGGCTCGGTGGCGATGGTGGTTGCGTTTCCGGTGGCGTCCTGGATGGTCAGGGTGCCGTTCCAGGAGATGGTCATGTCCACGGCGAGGCCCTGGGTGTGACGGCTTACCAGGACAGGCGGGAAGGCGATGTCATAGCCCTCGACCATTTGGGCGGCTGCGGCTTTGGTTGCGGCGAGATCGATGTTTCCGCTCTCGTCGGTGTGCTGCCACTGGATATCTACTCCGGCGAATGGGGGGACTGTGGCTGGGTCGACTTCGTTTTTGGCTATCTGGCAGCAGAAGTGCATGAGATAGGCGCGTTGTGGAGGGCGCAGAGTAGCGGAGATGATGACGTCGGCGCCAGCGGTGCGAAGGGCGTTGATGAACGCTTTTGCGTTGCTCTGGAAGGGCTCTGCCAGATCATCGAGACTTTGGCTTCCGGGGAATTGGGCTATCCATGTGGGTCCGCTTAGGGGCATGCTTGCTTCTCCTGTATGCGACTGAAGTGATCGTGAGGAAGGATAGCTGAAGGTGTGGTGGGATGCCAGCTAATTTGTGGCTGTTGTGTGGGAAGCGGTCCTTCGCTTCGCTCAGGATGACAGCTATAACGTAAATAATTATAAACAAACAAGATAAATTCTTGATATTCTCTATACAAGACCTGCACAGCTACAAAGACTCAACAGCTTACGGCGAAATCCTACACGGAATCTACACAGAACGCATCGAACCAAATGGAGGCGAACATGGCATTCGTCACCGACAAATCGGAACTCAAGCCGGGATTGGTTCTCTTCCGGCGCGGCGACGTGGACCATCAAATGTGGTACTGCCGGATGAAGATCCCCAAGGCGGACCGCTACAAAACAGTATCCCTCAAGACGACCGACGTCGATGTTGCGCGGGAACGCGCCTTCGACCAGGACGCTGATATCCGCTTCCGTTTAAAACACGACGTCCCAGTATTCAACCATCCGTTCCGCGATGTAGGTAAAGAGTACCTACTGACCCAGGAAGCGCGCGCAAAGCGCGGAGAGATCAGCGCGGCGCGTCCTAAAAAGGTCCGGGCCATCATTGAAGGCGCGTTAGAGAGATACGTAGGTTCCACGCAGGTTCACCTCATTGGCGATGAGCTGTGGGGCGGTTACCCGGCATGGCGGCGGGAAAACGGCGCTGGGCGGAACCGGCGCAATGGCGTACGTGAAGTCAGCGACGAGATGGCCCAAGCCTTCGCCAACAAGGAGGCTGAACGCCGCACCAAGACTCAGCACTCCCTTGGCATCAGGGTACTGAAGCCGATTGAGGTCAAACCGTCCGAAGAGCGGACGGTTCCTTTTATCAGTGATGCCACGATTCGCTTTGAGATGTCCATCTTTGGCGCGGTGATGAATTACGCCATCAAGAAACGCTACGTCCCCGCAAGCCAGCGTTTCGACGACCGGCCCAAGCTCAAATCCATGCGGCGGGACGAGTTCACACTGGAGGAGTACCGCAAACTCCACGCCGTTGGAAGAAAGTGGATCGGCGAAGCCGATAAACCGTCGAGCATCTGGTATCGGAGTGTCACTTACAACATGATTCTGATTGCCTGCAATACAGGGATGCGACCAGCGGAGATGAAGAATCTACGCTGGCGAGACATCATGTCTGCAAAAGATCGTGAGGGCCGAGACATCGTTGTGCTATTCGTGCAGGGCAAGGGGAAATCGCGTAAGTTGGTCGCTCCCAAGAGCGTTGGAAATTACCTGGAACGCATTCGCGTGATCTCCAAGGCTACGGAACCGGAGGATCGAGTCTTCACGAATATTACGGGTAAGCCCGCAAAGACTCTGTATATCAGCCTGATTTCCGATCTTCTAAATAAAGCCAATCTCCGCGAAGGCACGCAGGGCGTGCCGCGCTCGACTTATTGCTTCCGGCACACCTACGCCACGCTGCGATTGCAGGAAGGAGTGGACGTATATTTCCTTGCCGAGCAGATGGGTACTTCTGTTCATATGATCGAGCAACACTACGGGCATGTGAACACGATCAAGCATGCCGACCGCGTATTGCAGGGGATGGTGGGATGGGAACTCCCGCAACCGGACAACGCCAAGGCCAAGGCGTCGAAAGCTGCGGCGGCTCGCGACCAGTTCAAAAGAGGTCAACGCAACAAGCTGCACTGACTGTGTACCTCCCGAAAGCAGTCTTTAGCCGGAGCCGCTGGCGGAGGCGGGGCGCAGAAAATCATAGTTCCATGTCCGGCCCGGACCCTTCTCAGTGAGATTGTTCTGATTTGCCGCTGCCCCGCCGGGGCGTTTTTAGCGGCAAATCTCCGCGCACGCGCCGCCGCTGGCGGCTGTCCTTAGTGCGCTGATTGCTTGATGACAGACGACCCGCAGATCGGACGGCCCGCGAGGGGTCAATTCCGACCGCCCGCACCAAACGACATTCTTTAATCTCGGGTAAGTAAGGAACCCTCCTAGCTCGTTTGGAAGCTGGACTAAGGGCCTCTCCGGCCCGCACGCAGAACGGCCTTTTCATTGAGTCGAGCTGTTGATTTTGACGAAATCTCGAAGACAGCAATCGCAATAGGCTAAGTGGATTTGCAGCAAAGCCCATTCTTCTTCTGAGAGCTCTCCTGAGGGAAAGTGGGCGCATAAAGCAGCCAACTCCTCATGCAGTTGAGTGGTCATAGTCTCGCTTCTCCTCTGGCTTTCCCAATCCCCTTATAAATTGCCTGTCAGAGTAGTTGAAATCAACACAGAGATACGATTTTGGCCAAACTTACTCGTCGGAAGTGCAATCAGAAAAGATGCAGACGAGTCGAGGCGTCGTCCGGACTGCGGCTCGTCCCGCTTGTCCGGCCAGGCAGCGTTCTTGCATACAACGTATGCAGCGCTCCTTATTGTTCTCCCCCTCACCTCTTTGCCTCCGGGAAATGCTGTTACGGGGAGTTCTTCTTTACTGAGGTTCCCTTTTCAGGGCTTGTTTCTTCTTCGCCTTAGCGTTCTCCCATCTCTTATTCGCAGCTTTTCGCGCTAGTTCCTTCCTCTCCTCCGGGGTCAGCGAATTCATGCGCGATTTGCCACCCTTCGGGCCGCCTTTTTTACCACCCCGTTTTCCCATTTCACGCATCACGCGAGAGATCGTATCTTCTTTCACTTCAATAGTTTATAGGGCGGCAGGTTGCGGTAAACGAATTTTCGCTTGCATGCTAGAAGCGCTTGTAGTAGAAGGTGTTATGCTAGAACCGCTTCTAGCATAGGACTTATATGGCACTCCCGAATCAGGCTCGGCGTCTTCGAATAGGCGGTGATTACCGCAATCACCTACTGGTACAGATTGAATTGTTGCGGGGAGATATCTCGCATGAAGAACTCAGCGAGAGGCTCGGCGACGTAACCGAGCGCTGCCTGGCTCGGTACATAGCCGGGAAGAGTCATCTGACGGAAAGCGAGTTCAGGGACGTCGCGAAAGCTCTCAGCATAGAGGCGCAAGTACTCGCAAGGGCATGGGCATCATCTCTTGGTCTTCGTGCATCGAGTCAGGATGCTGTGAACTGGATGGTTAGTCGAGCCTACCAGCGGTGGCGGCTCCATTCGCGTGTCGCCGATCGCGGCGTTCCATCCCATCCCTCTCCCATGGCGGTCATTCGAGCGAAATACGCCGACCGGCTTCCCATTCGAACTCCCCCTCTATGGTTTGGTTCCTATAGCCGTTGCGAAGAAGAACGTGACACCGCTGTTAACCGAGCGCGCTTCGCGCGTGCTTACGAGATGCTGGTCGAATTTGTGCATGTCGGTCTCTCAGCTCGAGATATTGGAGCACTGCGCGGCATTAGCGGGGAACGAGCGAGACAACTCATGGTGTGCGCAGCCTACACGTGGGCAAGGCGAGAGCGGATCGACCTCTCCGGTAAGTCGGTTCCTTTCAAGAATGAGGTTGGCTTCGTCAAGAATCTCTATGCCGGACTGAGGTTCTTTGCTCAACAGCAGTTCAATGATCTAGCTACTGAGGCTTTGATGAATGGGCTTATTACGAACGGAGATTCAATTCAGTGAAGGCACTCAAGGATACCGCTACCTTCGAACGTTACAGACAGGAACATGCCCGCTGCCTTGGTATGGCTGCCGAAGAGTTGCGGACGGCTAAGAATTTAAGTCGAGCGAAGTAGCGAAGCGGGCAAATGTCTCTGTTCTTTGGATTCGACGGCTGGAGACAAATCAGCTCCGCACAAACTACACGATACGCAGGCTAGACCAAGTTGCGGGTGCTTTAGGAGTGGAACTCTATGATTTGTACAAGCGTGCGAGCGAAATGATAGGACCGCCGCCTTGGCTGAAAACCGAGAGGAACGCAGAACGATGAGCAAACCGACACGTGCCGTGCTGGTGATGGACGAGGCCACCGGAAAACGAATCCGCCGGTTGTCGCTGGCAGAACCCTACCCAAAGTCCCAAGAAGTTTATCTACCAATTGAGTTTGATGACGAGACGGAAATTCTGATCGAGGTGGAATGTCGCCCATTGTTTGGTATCACACATCTTGTCCGAGATGCACATGGGGAGCTGGGACTAGTGAAAGAATCAATGCGCGGATCAATCCGGTCGCTCGCGAAGAGTGGGCGGTGACCCCATCTCGTTTGGGAGAGAGCTCACCTAGGACCAACCCTAGACTCTCGCAATCTTTAGAGCACACCGCCTCGGCCTGTCGTAGCGTTGAGAACAATCCCCACAGCGCAAGGCATCTCTCGATTTCTGGTTCTGCCGAAATCCATCGCCGCCTCAGGTCCGCCCCATCTCTCTCGCTCTCATTGGGTTGTCCCCGAGGACCTTCATGAGCAAGAGAGGAACCTCCACTGACGCAGCCTCAAATCAGACCCTTTGTATTTTCTTTTTAGTGACGTTGTAGCCATAGCTGGCTAAGCGACGACGAGCGCTACGAAAACTAACCTTACTGAAGAATGGGATATTTAGTGGATTAGCCGACCCGCTGATGATTGCGTAGACAATTTCGTACTCAGCCGGGTTGGGCCTAATCCTCTTGGGATCTGTGAGCTTGTAGCCCCTCGGAAGCTCGCGATTCAGCTTTGCCCTGAAGTCTCCGTCACTGACGAATAACTCACCTGATACAGCCCCTTGCATAAAGAGATGGCTTAGTACGCTAGACCCACCATACTTCTTTACGTGCACCAGCCTCTTATCGTTCGTGAATATATCGCAGAACTCTATCTTGTTATGTCCCCCACCGTGGACAACCATTTGCTGATCCATACAGCAGGCTCCGCCAAGGGTTTGAGCAGCGGCTTCATTGTAGTCAAGCTCGCTTCCGACTCGGTAATCGGGTAGGTCGATATCAGACTCAGGGATCTCTTCAAAATAGGTTTGTACTTCCTCGCTGAAGTCACGTGCTATTTCGTACCACTTTGCATTATTGAGGATATAGACCTTGCCCCTCATGTCGATCTCAGCATAGATACAACGGAAAGCAGGCCACCGGTAAACGTGGTCATCGTTCTCAGCGCTAATTGCAAAAATATGGTCGTCCTTCAGGGATTCTAATGATACCGACTTATCTTCGATCGCCTCCAAAAAACGCTCTGCTGTTAGATCGTCTATCAATTCTGCTCGCTTCGGCCGGATATAACGAAAGCCAGAGATGGTGGCCCAGTCCAGCACCTCTGGAACGGCCATCCAGATTTTTCCAAGATCTCTTCGATCCAGCTTGTGGACAAGCTCAGTATTTAGAGCATCTTCAACAACACCATTTCGAACCTCGGCGATCTGATCAATCCAGTCAAAATTAGTTCTATAGGTTTTGCTGCGGGATCGAGCGAGGCTGTACGTTAAGAACTCTGCAATGTTCGTCACATCGACCGGAGCAGAAAAATGGAAGGCATCTCTGCCGGTTATGACTTTGCCAAGCTTCTGATCAGTGCTCTTAGCCGTCACCGAGCTTATTAGATCTTGTTCAATATCAATTCCGAAATCGCTAGGTGAGACTTCGCGGCTCATTTGCTCTCTACTGTGTTTCGGCACGGCTCCGAGCGTAGTCTTGTCGATACTCCGAAAGCTTTCAGGTCCTACAGAGTTCAACACCACTCTCAACCCGAAGCGTTCCTCGACCACTCCCTCCTTGAGAAGATGCCGACCTTGACCAAATGAGAGAGCAAAATAGACGATTCGATTCCTGTCTCGGATAGGCACGAGGAATACTGCTTTGGCGCTTGAGTTGAATATCCCTAAGTTTCGTCCGAGACTGTCACCAAAGAATCTCGTGATCCATGAAGGTGGTTCTGTATGCGACGCTTCGAAAATAAACTGACCAACATCCCCGACTGGTAGAAATCTGGTTCCGGATTCGATGATGTCTTCAACCAACCGGTATTTCGGCTTGACCATATAGACAGTGAGGCGATTGGTGCTGATTCCGATAGTTCGCGGCATGGAGCAGTGCACCTCTATTGAAGATATTGAAGTCGGCGATAATTCTAGTCTCTAGTTTTGGAGAGTCTTGGATGCATCAGGCGTTCGAGCCGCGCTTCGTGAAGCGCCATTGCGATTGTCTGCAGAAGGGTGCCCGCACATAGTAAGAGCCGAGTATTTGGTGAATGGCGGATTCCAGTGGCACGAAGCATGACCGAATCGGCCCACTCCGAAAAATCGTGCGCATGGACGTGACCGCCTTCTACGCAGCGGTCATCGCCACCAGGTTTCGCCATCGACATGTGGGGCCCACTAGAAGATCGTCCGAGCAGATCATCATACCGCTCGCGCCCGGGTGTGGTCTGGTTGTACGAGCTGATGTGTGGGAGAGAATGCGTAATGTTTTTTGTGAACGAAGTCAAATAGGTGGCTCGCTGTAATACATCAGATGATATCATTTGATAGAATCAGATAGATAAGAGGTGCGGATATGGCTGAAGAGTGGATGACGATAGAGGAAACAGCGCGGTACCTACAGCTTGGGAAGACCGCGCTTTACGACCTTGCAAGAGAAGGCAGCCTTCCGTCTAACAAGGTAGGTAGCAAGTGGCTCTTCAGCAAGCAGGATCTCGACGCATGGGTTCGTTCGAACATTCCTCTTGAGCAATTCTTTATGAAGACTCCCGCTCATATTGAGGAGAATTTGCAGCTCCGCGAGCCGCAGATCGAGGCTTACCAGGAGCTCTACGCATACTTCAAGTCGGGGAAGAAGACAGCAATCATTCAGATTCCTGTCGGCTGCGGCAAATCTGGAATTGCTGCGATAGCGCCTTTTGGTATCGCGAAGGGGCGAGTGTTGGTCATCGCGCCGAACCTCACGATCAAAGAGGGCCTCTTTGAATCCCTAGACGTCACCAACCGTCAAAAGTGCTTTTGGCGTAAGCGAGCCATTCTTACAGATGAAGCAATGATTGGCGGCCCTTTTGCGACAACGTTGGATACAGGGAATCTGTCGGTCTGCGAAAAGTCTCACTTTGTTATCTCAAATGTTCAGCAGCTTTCCACCAACCCGGAAAAATGGCTGAAGCTATTCCCGCGAGACTTCTTCGACTTGCTGATCGTTGATGAGGCACATCATTCGCCAGCAGATAGTTGGCGGAAAGTGCGAGAGCATTTCGATTCTGCGCGCGTCATCAATATGACTGCGACTCCGTTCAGGGGAGATGCTCAAGAAATTGAAGGAGATCTGGTGTACCGCTATCCCTTCAAGAAGGCCACGTTCAAGGGTTACATCAAGCGAGTGACTGCGTCATATGCGGCCCCCAGTCAACTTGAGTTCACTGCGAAAGGTGAAACAAAAATCTACACGCTCGACGACGTCTTAGCCATGAAGGAAAAAGACTGGTTTAGCCGAGGCATCGCCCTGTCCGATCCATGCAATCAGACGATCGTCGATAACAGCTTACAAAGGCTCGAACAGCTGCGTGAAACCGGAACCGCTCATCAGTTGATAGCGGTCGCCTGCTCTGTAAATCACGCTCGCAAGATTGTGCAAATGTATACAGCGCGCGGATTCAACGCCGATCTTATTTACAGCGAAATGGATGAGGATAAAAAGGTTGACGTAAAACGTCGCCTCACGAGTGGAGAACTGGACTGCATTGTGCAAGTCCAGATGCTCGGAGAAGGCTTCGACCATCCGAAGTTGAGCGTCGCTGCCATCTTCCGGCCATTCCGCACCCTTGCTCCATACATTCAGTTCGTCGGACGTATTTTACGGGTCATTGTCCAGAACAGCCCAGGACATCCTGATAACTATGGTCATGTCGTCACCCACGCAGGTATGAACCTCGATAAGAGGCTCATGGAATTCAAGCTTTTTGAAAGTGACGACCAGAAGTTTTGGGAGGACGTGATTGGCGGAGTTGAGCCTGAACCGCCTGCCCGAGTGTTGAGTGGTGAAGCGCGGATGAAGCTGGCTGAATCAGCTGTGGTCAATTACGAGATTGTAGATTCAATGATCGAGGAGCAATTTACCTCCGCCGATCAGGATGACATTATCAAGGAGCTTCGAGAAAAATTAGATGCTCTCGGCTTAGATCCCGAGCAGGCCGAAGCGATCGTGCTTGCGAAGGCTGGCACTAGGATCACTTCAAAGGCCGCGCAGCCTTATCAAGTGCTTCCTCAAAGAGAATGGGAGGCCAGAAGAAAGGGCTTAAATGAAGAGGTCAATCGAGCCGCCAATCTCCTAATCAACAGGTTGGATGTTAGCCGAGGCGGTCGTGAACTCATAAACACAGGCATCGCAGCAACTAACAATTTTGTAGCTTGCGTTACGCTTATAAATAAAGAGCTTAAGAAGAAGTATCCAAAACCACGCAACGAATGGAGCGCGGAAGAGTTCGGAACTGCAACATCTGAATTGGAAGGGATTCTCAATACATTAACGCCCAGGTACAAAGGAATCCTAAATGGCAAAGCCAAAGGGTAAGACTCCATCTCTGCTGTCCATGTCCACCGGCATACCCGCCGCCCATACATGCGGTAAAGCAACTCCCTGTGATCGTTGCAATGAAAAAGTCTCGAAAGGGGAAAGCTGTTTTCGAATACCAAAGATGAAGAGCGGCTTTACAGGTCATCCGCTTTTCTGTGTCACGTGCACCAAGGAGATTATTCAGCAGACCACGGCAGAATTGCGCCTCTTAGTTGAAGAAAATCAACACATACTGAATACATAGTTGGCGGTCTCTCTCATATCCTCTCAACGGCATCCTGTTCTATTTCCAGCGAAAATTGTCCCGACAGAAGAGGAAGGTCAGCATGATCGTGCAGATCAAGAAACTGAAGGGCAGCTGGGATTTAGGGTACGCGCTACAGAAGCACACCCTTTCCAGCGTCTATTTGGGGGATGATGAATGGGGACACCCCCGATTCGAAACGACCCGTTCGGAACCTGGAGAAGCTCTCTTTCAGCTTAAGTATCGCTATGACTGGAAGCAGGTTGAACCGCTTGCGGCCGAGGTGCAAGCTACGCTGTTGCCTTTGTTCGCAGAAGTTGGTTTGATTGTTCCGATGCCTGCATCAACTGCACGCGCTAGACAACCGGTCAATGAGTTGGCCAAGGGGCTCGGCCAACTCACGAAAATTCCCGTATTTGACAATATGGTCGTCAAAACACCGCCAGCACCGGGTAGTACGCCGCTCAAGGATATGCACACTAGGGCGGAAAAAGATAATGCGTTGGCTGGACGATTCAGTATCAATGAGTGCATCGCGACCGAAGGGCGATGGAATGTTCTGCTGCTTGACGACCTGTTTGACACTGGTGCAACCATGGACGCAGTGTGCCAAGCGCTCCGAAGCTATAAAAAGATCAACCGTATCTATGCCGCAGCAATCACTTGGAAATAGATTATGACAACTGTATTCATCGCCGGATCAATCTCGATTAGTCGGCTGCATGCGAAGGTGCAGGAGCGAATCAACAAGATCGTGTCATCTGATTTCCATGTCGTTGTTGGCGATGCCGATGGTGCCGATACGTCGATCCAAGAATGTCTACTTGACTTCCGAGCGAACAAGGTAACGGTCTACTGCACGGGCGATAAACCAAGAAACAACGTGGCTGGCTGGCCTGTACACAGAGTTCACTCAAAAGCGCGCGAGGGGAGCCGCGCTTACTTCACCGCCAAAGATTTGGAGATGGCCCGGAGCAGTGACTACGGCTTGATGATTTGGGACTCCAAAAGCCCTGGGACACTCAGCAATGTCATTGAACTCCTGAAGGAAAGAAAAAAAAGTGTCGTCTTTGTCAACAAAATCAGGGATTTCATCACCGTAGCTGACAAAACCGGTTTGGGTTCTCTCCTTGACCTCATGTCAGAGGACGCTCGCGCCAAAGCAGAGGAAAAAATTGGATTGTCAGCAAAGATTGCTGACCTGAATGAAGAACAATTGTCCTTGGATATTTCTGGCGATATGCAAATCCCTTCAACGCAAGGGAGTCAGACAGATACTGCGGTCGAAGCAGCACCCGAAACACTTAGCGAGGTTCAAACCCCAAGCATAAAGCTGCGCTCTGAGCTCATATCTGCGATTAAGGCTTATATTTCGCGCGCGCAGCTGAGTCGGTCCGAAGCGGCCAACGTGTTCGGAGTGACTCAGGCCCATATCTCCGACCTCACAAAGGGCAAGGCTGATTTGTTCGGCCTAGATGCCCTTGTGAATATGGCCTCCACGGCCGGACTGAACGTCGAAATACGAGTGAGGGACTCGCGAGACCTGGGCTAGCTAAACCTCATCGGCGGCTTCTTCAGCTTCCGCCTGCTCCGCTGCCTCTTGCTCTGCAAGTACCTTCGGCAGCTTGGCCAATGGCCTGCCTGCAAAGTAGTCCTCTATTCGTTGGACCAGAAACTCTGCTGACGCAGGTGCTTCCGCAAGCTTCTCCGCGAACTGTCTGCCGGGGTGAACAACGTCCCATGGAGACTTATATTGCGTCGCCCTTCGCTTGCCTGGATCTTTGTTTCCAAATCCATCGAGTGCCACGTTCCAGACCGGCTTGAAGGACTCGATTAGCATGTTTTCGCCTAACGGAATCCAAATGTCGTCTAGGACCAAATAACGAATGCTGAAATCTACGAGATCAAGGTTGGAGGCTTCCGATATCGAACTTGCGTGCTGGCGGAGGCGATCCGCGAGAGCTTTCCCCAAAGCTGAAACATCACGGCTTAAGCCTCCCTTGCGGCCGCCTTTGGGAATCGCCTTGCCAACGTAAATAGGCTTCGCGTTGGCTCCGTTTTTGTTTTCCGTGGCAATGGCCGAGTAAGCGGGAAAAGCGCCTGCGTAATAGATGACATATACGCCCGCGCCTGTAATGGCATCCGCTTCAGCAAAGGAAATCCCAGGTCGTCCAAGCAATTCCGTCTCAATGCTTTTCGCTAAGTTCAATTTGTCGAGCGGGTTGTAAGGCTGTGACTTTGCGGTTGTCATGCGCCGAGCTGCTCCATGACTGTACGGCCAACACATTTAGCAAGTTCTACAGGCACCGCGTTTCCAAGCTGCCTCATCGCTTCGCTCCACGAACCATGAAAGACATAATTATCTGGAAATGTCTGGAGGCGTGCACTTTCCCTCACTGAAAAATAACGAACTGAACCGTCTGGGCGGGCGAGCATGTTCTCTCCACCTGGCACACCGTGAACGCCAGCCTTGAGCGTCTTTGCCGGTTCGTCCAAGGGACTACCCGTATGACCTGGATAGCTCCGAGCTCCTGGCTGAAACTGATGATTCCAAATCTCCGCAGATTCTCGCAACTTCTTCTCTGGATCTGGGAGGTCGGCAAGAGCATCCCTGACAGTTCGCCATGCAAGGGCGGAGGGCTTCTCTTTGAGCTTCCTAGCTCTCTCTAAAACCCGCGGGACGCAACGAGCGTTCTTGGCTACTCGGTTTCGTTCCCAATACGTGGAATCCATGACTTGCTCCCAAACGAGAGTGTCGAGGGAGTGCGTTTCTTCGGGGAAGTTCCAGGAAATGTTTAGATCATCTCGGAATCCGACGAAAAAGACTCGCTCACGGCGTTGAGGGATTCCAAAATTGGCGGCATTCAAGATCCGCGTGACCACCTGATAGTGGAGATCGTCCCGTTTTCCACTTGTGTGGTGACGTTCCAGGCGAGAGAGGTGATCCGTCCAACCCTCACTCCTTTTTCGAGCCAAGGTCGGGTGTTCCATTTGGAGCTTGATGTACTCGAAATAATTTCGAAAGGTCGTACGCGTCAGCCCTTTGACGTTCTCAAAAATGAACGCCCTTGGCTTGGCTTCGCGAACCGCCCGGACGGCTTCCGGAAACATATCGCGGGTGTCGTTGTAGGCCTGGTGCTTACCGCCAACGGAGAATGGCTGGCATGGGGGACCTCCGGACACCAAGTCGACCTTGCCCTCGTATTGTTTGAAATCGATGGTGCGAACGTCGCAACGGAGCACATCCCAATCCCTGACGGCCTTTACCTTAAGGAACTGGTTTTGCCGGATGGTGTCGCAGCAGTAAAGATCACGCTCGATCACGTTCACAGGTTTGAAGCCCGCCTCATGGAGTCCAATTCCCAGCCCTCCCGCACCCGCGAATAGTTCAATTGATCTCATCTGTCCAGAAATGATCTTACCTGTTCTGAAACAGCGTGGATATCTACAAGTTGGCACTCCCAAATCGTTAGAGCTTGCCATCCCTGCTCGGCTAGCTCTTCGCTGACGCGTTCGTCTCGGAGCCGGTTTTTTTCCAGCTTGGGAGTCCAGAACTCCAATCGGCTTTTCGGCATTCGGGCCAGTTTGCAAGTGCTGTCGGGATGCCTATGCCAGAAGCAGCCGTGTACAAAAATGACTTTTCTTCGACCGTTGAAAACCAGATCAGGTTTACC
>Ga0206964_10218_pt1 | contig 17383 bp, 7 predicted proteins | sample Alteio_BWOrgHeat_25_FD_152980 | JGI IMG/M metagenome (GOLD analysis project Ga0206964, IMG submission 152980) | Enriched cells from forest soil in Barre Woods Harvard Forest LTER site, Petersham, Massachusetts, United States -... | ecosystem: Environmental > Terrestrial > Soil > Temperate forest >...
TCCGAGAACTGCGAGTAATTGTAGTAGGTGAAACCGGCGGAGGTGACGGTGTAATGATCCAGCGTGGCGCCTGAGGTGTCAGTGTCAAACGCGAGCAGATCGCCGGCGTCAAGGAACGATATGCACGATCCGCTGTAAGGCCCCGATGCTTGTCCTCGGATAGCTGCCGTCTGCGTGCTTGGGTCGAAGTCATAGATTGCGTTGCCGGTAAAGCTCGCAATGTCTAATGCGATCGTATTTTCCGTTCCCGGCTGGGTCGCGATGCCGCGAAGAGCAATTCCGCCGTCGAAGCTGGAGTTAGTCGGAACCGCGTAGGTGAAATCGGGCTGCTGGGTCAGCATGTTGAAGCGGGCAACGCTCTCGCTGCCACTGAGGATGGTGTAGAGGATCTGACCATCCGACGTTAGCGCCATATTGGTGGGTTGGCTTCCAATAGGTACCGCGGTGCCAACTGTAGCAGTGGCCGGGGTAATCGCCACAATCGAGTTCCCCGTCACCGCCGTCGAACCCGAACCGACGCTTGCCATGATGTTGCGTGAGTACGGGTCATACAGAATGTGGTTTATTCCAAGCGTTATAACGCTATAGACCGATAGAGGCAGGGCGCTCGATAAACCGCCGCCAGGTGCGGGGTTCGAGACCGATATGGGCTGCCAGCCGAGAGTAGTAAGCGCAGTGGCCGGCACGATTGCGGTCAACTGGGTACTGCTCGAGAAGCTGGTAGAGAGCGGGGTGCTACCCATCAGAACGCTTGTCGCATTGCTGAAACCTGAACCAGTAACCGTGATGACGGTATCAGATGCTCCCGAGAGGATAGCGGAGGGTGTGATGCTGGCAACGGTCGGGACCAGGTTGTAGACACCTCCATTAATCGTCGTAGTGGAGGTTGCCTGATTGTTCGCAGCGTTAGGATCATTCTCAGAGCCACTGGCCTGCACCGACATGATTGCCGGGCCTGCTGCGGTCTGCTGAACAACGAGTGTTATCGTAGCGCTGCTACCACTCGCGATGCCTCCCAGATCGCAAGACACGCCGCTCGTGGCAGAGCAGGTTCCGGAAGACGAAGTCACCGAAACCAATATTGCCGAGGATGGGATGAGTGCCGTCAGCGAGGCATTGGTTGAGGCAGACGGACCCAGATTTGTGACCGTGGCCGTGTAGGTTGTGTTGCTACCGGTGATGTTCGATCCCGTGGCAGCCATCTGTACGCCAAGATCCGCCGAGGTACTTGAGAGGTCCTTAACTAGATTGGAACGCAAGCTGAAGACGCCGATGCCGTTACGAAAGGCCAAACCATTTGTTCCCCAGCGCGTAAGGCGCGAGGGGTAGGAGTTGTAGGTATAACTGATCGTTGCAGGCATGCTGACCGGAATGACCGCATTGCCGGCAAGGGTATAGTCGGACGTGTTGAAGATCTGAATCTGGTTGTAATTGCCTAGACTGCTCGTCTGAGAGTTATCTAGGATAAAAACCTTGCCAAGCGTCGTATCTGCAGTCGTAGGTCCTGTTGCCCGTGTGGTGCCGGTGCTGTAGAAGGTTCCGAGCAAAGCGCCAGACTCGGGATCCGAAGCCTGGCCAAAGTCGGTATAGAGCTGACCACCCGCAATCTGCATCTCGTCGCTGCTGCCGCTTGCATAAGTATTGCCTGAGTTGCCGACCGCTAAGGAAGTTACTCCGGAGGCGCTATACGTATAGGTATCGTAAGTTGATCCACCGGCGTAGATCTCGTTCTTGGTTCCGTTGACGAGTATGGAATAGAACGTTCCGTTGACATTGCTGCTCGGGCTTGAGCCACGCAGCACGCCACTGTCATAGATAGCAACTTGTCCTCCGGTTGCAACTACCACCGAGTTCGGCGCCCCAGGCAGTGCTGCGAGGGCCAGCGCGGTCCGCGGAGAATCGTAAACACCACCATTTCCTCCAAGGGAGAACTGTAGTCCTGCCGTTCCTGTTGTAAGGTTGACCTGCCGAACCGCCGAAGCGCCATCAAGACCTACCCAGAGGACAGTGCCATCGGAAGAGAGCGCGAGCTTGTTTGGCTCGCTGCCAACTCGGATCGGCGTTCCGAGTGCCCCAGTCTCCGGATCGACGGAGACAATGGAATTGCCGTATGCCGGACCGGCTGAACTCGGCACCGAGACATACAGCAGGCCGTTGGTGGGGTTGTAGACCATACTGTTGTTGACGATGGGCACGTACGCGGTGTACTGGAGGGCATTTGAGGTTCCGCCTCCGGGAGCCGGCGTCGTGACCGTGACGCTTCCAGTTCCGGGGATCGGGAGCAGCGATGCGGGTATGGTGGCGGTCAAAGAGGTAGAAGTCCCATACGTTGTCGAAAGTGCCTGACCGTTGTAGGAGACGATCGACGCCGAGGTGAAGCCTGTGCCGGAGATGGCGAGGTTCGTATTCGTCGCGATGGGACCAGCCGTCACGGACATCGACGTCAGGGTTGGTACTGGTGGGTTGGTGATGTTGAAGGTGAGGGCGTTCGAGCTTGGAGTAACCGCCGTGGGACAGTTAGCAGTGATGCTTGCCGATCCAACCGCCGTCAGCAGCGATGCGGGGATCGCCGCGAAGAGGCTATAACCACTGGTGTATGTGCCTGTCGACGGGTTATAGGTCGTGCCATACGAATAGTTCGTAGTCAGAGCCGTGCCATTCCACTCAAGCGCGCAACTGGAGGTGAGACCGGTTCCCGTAGCCGACAATACGAACGTAGGCGATCCTACAATCGCAGTGGTCGGGCTGAGTGAGGTGAGCACCGGTGTGGCAGTCGGGGCAGCCACCGTAAGAGCTGCGGGAAGCGAGACACTATAGCTCGGCGCCGGATTGACTGCGGTGACACTGAGCGTTCCTGCTGCCGAAACGTCGGAAGCAAGTAGAACGAAGCTGACTTGATTCGCACTAATGTAAGTCGTCGCGCGAGCAGAACCGTTAACCTGGATGCCGGTGCCGGGAACCATCCCCGTTCCCGTTGCCGTAATGATCGCGCTGGTGGTGTTCCCCACCACTACGGTCGACGGCGACAGGCTTATGGCACCGAGTGCTGAATTGTTGATCGCAATCGACGCAGCACTAGAGGTACCGCCACCGGGCGTAGGCGTGAACGCGTTGACAGAGAGACTGCCTGCAGTAGCCTGGTCTGCAACTATAAGTGACGAGAGCAGCTGGGTCGAGCTGATAAAGGTTGTTGAACGTGAGCTACCGTTGATCTGCACAACAGTCGATGGGACGAAGTTCGCGCCGGTAACTGTAATTGGAGTTGCTGTCGCCGTGCCGGTCGTCACGAGGTTCGGCGTGACGGTGATCGAACCGGGTGCAGGATTATTCACAGCCAACGAGGCCGCAGTTGTGCTACCGCCGCCAGGGCTTGGGTTCGTAGCGACGACGGAGAGACTTCCTGCCGTAGCGAGATCTGCGGAGGTCAGTGATGTAACAAGTTGTGTGGCGTTTACGAAGGTAGTCGTGCGTGGTTGGCCATTCACATAGACCACGGTAGCCGGAACGAAGCTCGAGCCATTGACGGTGATCTGAGCCGTACCGGTCCCCGCGATGGCCGAAGCCGGAGTAAGAGTAATAGCGCCCGGGACAGGATTATTAATCGCGATCGACGCCGACGACGAGACGCCGCCACCGGGTGCCGGATTGACCGCCGTGATGCCGAGCGATCCTGCGCTTGACAGGTCAGCAGACGTCAACGCTACCGTCATAGCCGTTGCACTGACAAGTGTCGCCGGACGCGACGCACCGTTTACCAGGACGCCCGTACCGGCAACAAAACCGGTGCCAGCAATGTTGACGACAGTCGCGGCCGATCCGGCGTTCAACGCGCTTGGCGAGATGGATGCAACAGTAGGTGCAGGATTTGTAACAACCAGAGCAATAGTTCCAGAAGCTCCGCCGCCTGGCTGCGGGTTCACTGCATTCACCAGTAGAGGCGCAGCGCTTAGGAAGTCCCCGGAGGTGAGGCTCGCGGTAAGCTGCGTCCCACTGACAAACGTGGTGTTGCGGGGGCTGCCATTGACCGTAAGCGTGATGCCAGAAACGAAATTCGTGCCCGTGACGGTGATGGTTCCTGCGGGCGAGTTTACAAGAACGCTCGAAGGTGCGAGGGCAGAGACCGTCGGTTCAGGGTTATCCACCTGTACATCATTGCCGGTATCTGCCGCAACGACGTTAGTGCCGTTCACTACGGCGAGCTTGAGAATTGTGCCCGTTTGTAGCTGCGAGGCTGGAATCGTCGCCTGGATCTGAGTGCTGCTGACGTACGTCGTTTGGATGGGCACACCGGCAAGCTGGATCACGGTGGTCGGTGTAAATCCCGTACCGGTCACAACGATCATAACGGCGGACGATCCGACCGGGACATCCCTGGGAGAAACCGATGAAATGGCAAGCGGACCTGCGCCGGAGGTCGATCCGGAATTGCCCGGTGCACCACCGCATCCGGAGAGCAGGGTAAGAAGGAGGCAAAAAGACACAAGGCGAACAAAACTCAAGAGCCCAGCTGCATTAGTATTCATGTCGAGTGCGCAGACTATCCGACCACGGGTTAGCGGGCAAGAAAAAAATTAATTCAGCAGGATCGAAGGTGCAAAACGACAGGAGTCAGCCATCGGTCTCTGCGAGTGAGAAAAATAATCGGCCCTAGTAGACAATTTTCGAACTTTCCAGGGTTCGGTTTAGGCCTCGGTGCCTGACGAGATGGTTGCATTACGCTGATGCCGAAACTACAGCCGGGACTGGCGGTGTACTGAACCCTGCCGGTCGAAGACTCCTCTAGCGATTTACTTGATCTTTACCTTCACAACGACAAGCGCATCACGTTCCAGGTTGCATTCGAGCTGGCCGCCCTTGAGCCGCACCGGCTCGGGCGGCCCCAATGCGGTCTCCCGATTCAACTGTTCTACCTGCTCCTCGGTTGGGTCAAGCGGTTTGCCCATCGCGGCATACTTTGGCAAGACATTGCCATGTTCGTTGTCCACCCTCTGTATCGATACCTCCGCTTCTGCGGGCACATTGAGAAACTGAAGCTTTATCGTCTTCGGTCCACCGCGATCCTCTGGATCGACGAGATTCCATACGGCAACCACCAAGGTGTTGTCTTGTCGCTTCGTCACAATGACGTCAGTGGAAAGGTTCGCCAGCCGTTGGTCCCCTAACTCGTGAAGAAGGGCGAAGGCGTAGTAACTCGGTTTGTTGATTCCACCCTTTGCCCGCAGGCCGAACGCGCCCTCGAAGGGACGAGGAGCCGGACCACCCTCTTCAAACACATCAGAGAATGTCCAGAACGACATCATGTCCACCATGCCGTCACACTCTCTTATGGTGTTTGCGAGCGCAGGTCCTACATAGGTCGTGTCGCGAGCCTCCATGTGTCCTGGGACATTCCATTCCGTCCAAAAGAGAGGCAGGTTTGGCGTCGTCGATGCCTGAATCTGTTTGTGCACCTTTTGCACCCCCCGGCAAACGCGATCATCCATCGGAATGTTTTCGTCGATGCCCAACATGTCTTGCACAGAATCGTCGGCATAGCCGTGCGTCGAGACAAAGTCCACGGGAACGTGTGCTGCCGTCGTATGTTTAAGGAAATCGTCCACCCAGTGGGCAGCAGAGGTTGCAGGACCTCCGACGCGCAGACGCGGACTCACTGCTTTCAGAGCGCGTGCAGTGTGGTCGTAGAGGGCGAAGTAGCTGGCTTGCCGGGGAATGCCGTTCCAAAAATCGATGTTGGGTTCGTTCCATACTTCGAAGTACCATTTCGCGACCTCGTCGATTCCATAGCGATCCACAAGGTGTTGGGCGAAGTGGGTCATGAGATCGTCCCACCGTTCCATGCTTTTTGGAGGGGAGACGTTCGGCTTGTACCAGAAGGGATGGAGTGCATCGGGATTGAAGGCTAACTTCTTCGGCATGAAGCTGATCTCTACGACGGGGCGAACGCCATTCTTGAGAAGACCGTCATAGATTTGATCGACATAAGCGAAGTTGTAGACCGGGTTGCCATGCTCGTCTTCGTTGTAGACGCCGACTTCATCGTGCAGGATTGCGTGGAAGCGAACGTAATGGAAGTCCGTTATTTTCTTCACGGCACGAAGATCTTCGCGGTAGCTTTCACGCAGAGTCAGAATGGCGCGTCCTGAGCCAAACATCTGTTCCCAGAAGTGGGGAAACGGGGTAGTTTGCGCATTCGCGTCGATCTGGATGACCTCCTGGGGGGAGGCCCGGAGTGAGAACGAGAGGATCAGGGCGAGGAGGGCGAACTGAAGTGGGCGAAGTCGAGACATGGGAACCTCGGTCGCGATCGTTGTGGTCAAACGTGGTGAAGTTGTGGTTCTTGGCTGGTGAAACGTGGTAAGTTGACGCATCCTAATGTGGTGCGGAGTCAGGATTGGAGCGGTTTTTTGTCGTTTTGGGATGCAAAAAAATTGGAGCGTGAACATGCAACATGAACGGGGCAGTTGGTGCTGTTCAAATTGTCAACTGCAGGTTTGTCAAATACAAGGTGATGGGAGCCACGAGAGGAGGACGCTCGTGGGAGCATCCTCCTCTTGTATGGGGTTCATGCGCTTTAGAAGCTGAAGCGGGCCTGAAAATCGATAATTCTTGATCCAAGTGCGCCTGATGCCTGACTGAGGTTGGAGTTTGCGATATTGGTCGAAAGGGTGCTGGGGTTGATATTTAGTAAATTGAGGGCGTTAAGCATGTTGGCCTTGATTTCGATCTGGGCGCCCTCGCCAAGCACCCGCATCTTGGGTAAGCCGAATGCCTTGGCGATATTTAGATCGAGATCACGATAGTCGGGGCCGCCAAAGGAGTTGCGAATGAGTCCCGGCGGAGGGATGAAGTTCGTTGTGGATTGCCCAGGAAGGTCGGTAATCGCATTCGCATAGTTCGGGAACATGAAGTAGTTGTTGGTGAATTGATCATTGTTCGTACCTGTATTGGCGGTTCCAGGGTTGGAAAAATTGCTTCCTGTTTTGAAGGCATTGTTGCTGGTGCTGTTGCGAGCGACTACAAGGGGGTAGGGACGCAGGTTCTGGAACCCGTAGTTGCAGGTAAAGCAGTAGATCTGGTGTGGCGCCTGATAGACCGGAGTCCACCCATAGCCTGAGTGAACGCTGAATATGCCGCTGAGCGACCATCCACCGACGACCTTCTCTACCCAGCTATGGCTGCCGTGAAAGAAAACCGGCTGCCAGATACCAAAGATCTTGAAAGACTGATTGATGTCGAAATCCGACCGCCCATAGGAGTAGCGGGTGTTGTACAGGTAAGGGTCGAAAGAATACGGGCCGGAGTCGGTATCCATGCTGTGGCCCCAGGCATACTGCGCCTCCGCGGAGAAGGTGTGCGAGAACTGATGCTTCATTCCAGCGAGCATCATATTGTTGTTGGATTTGCCAAAGCTGCCGAAGGTCCCAATGCCATTTATTAGAGGGTTCAGCGGCGCCCCCTCAATGACTCCGAGAGCGTTTGCGTTGTAGTTGTACAAAGAGTGATGACCGGAACTGCCTATGTAGCCTAGAGTCATAACCAACTGATGACCTAAATCCAGCTGCATGTCGAGTGAGTAATGATACTGGTACTCAGTGGGCAAGTTACCGGGGCCGGGCAACGCGCTGAGGTTTGCGCTCCCGGCGGTCGGCAGGCCGGCGGAGTTAAACGTGGTAATCGTGAATGGGTTCGCCGGAAAGCCGTTGATATTGGTTGGACTGCTCGAGATCGCGTAGATGATATTCGGATTGATCTGGGTGGGATTTTTACTACTGCCCGGAACTGAGCTGGTTCCTGGCGGGTTGCCGTCATTCGCGTTGGTGTTTGCGATCTGCCCCTGGTTGTAGTTCAGGCCGAAACCGCCGCGGAAAACCACCCTGCCTTCGGATGCAGTCGGACTCCAGTTGAAGCCGACCTGCGGGCCAAAGTTGAGCTTTTGCGACTTCCACGCGCCGATTCCCGTCCGGATTGTGATGCCGGTTAGGAGGCTTGATCCAGTGCCAAAGGTGAGTACGCCCATGTGGTTGTCGTTATCCGTGAGCGGCCCGAAATAGGAATAGCGGAGGCCGGCGCTCAAAGTAAGGTTGGGACGGGCCTTCCAGTCGTCCTGAAAGAAGACGCCGAACAAGTTCTGACGGTTATCGTTGCGGAAACCGCCGGGAAAACCGGTGGTTGCCTGGAACGGACCGCCTTCCGCCTCCGGGGCATCATTCAGGAAGTCCCAGATATTGTAGAAGGTGTAATTCGGCACCCCGATCGGATCATTCAGATAGTAGAGCCGGGTAAAATCGAATCCGAATTTCATCGTTTGCGAGTGCAGCACTTTGGTGGCTACATCCTTATAGCCATAGGTCCATTGGTCGTAAACTGCAGGCCCCGACGCGCCGAGGTTTCCCAGGGTGATACTGCCAATCTGCTGTATCTGGTCCTGGGGCAGGCCGAAGGGGGCCTGAGGGTTGCTCGCAACCTCGTTGTAGCGCCAGCCCGCCGCGTTGGCGCGGGCTTCGTTCAGGAAGCTCGGCGAAAACGTGTGGTTCCAGATGACCGAGAAAGCGTCGTTCGTCTGGGAGTGATTGAAGAGCTGATAACCCAGTCCGCCGCGAAGCTGGGTCGTGCTCGCTGGAACCCAATAAATCGCGAAGCTGGCATGGTCCTTGCCGGTTATATCGGCATCGAGGCGTCCGTTGTACTGTTTGAAATCGTCGGTGGTCGGGTTGGATATGTTGTACTGGGTGATATCTGGCGTGTTTGAGAGTCCACTGCCGACGCCGGGCGAGCTGGCGCTCACCCAGGTGAGGTCCTGCTTGCCCAGACCAGTGGTCAGTGGCGAACCAATGTTCAAGCCTTGACCCGCGATGGTGCGGCAGTTTACGCCTTCAGTGAGGCCGGCGTTCGTACAGGTTGTCGAAGCAATCGGGGTACCAGAAACTGCCGCCCCCTTGAAGTTGAGGAAAGTGGAGGCGATGCTGTTTGGCGGCGCCAATGCGGTAAGCGCTGCGGTGGGAAACCATTGGTTACTGGTCGCCTGGATAGTCTGGCTTTGTCCCTCGTAGGCGAAGAAGGCAAAGACCCTGTTCTTCCAGATCGGTCCACCGATGCTTCCACCCAGTTGGTTATAACGGTCCGTGTCCCGCTGCAAGCCACGCTGGAGGGCCGTCAGCTTGGCTCCGGTGGTTGGATTAATCGACTGCACCGACTGGGGGCCGTTCCAACGTTGATAAGCATTCAGTCCAGGACGAGTGATTTGGATGAAAAAGCTGCCGTGAAGATTGTTGGTTCCGCTCTTGGAGGTAATTTCGGTTAGCGCCCCCGAGAAACGGCCATTTTCAGCGTCGTAGGCATTGGTGACGATTTTAACGTTGGCCACCGAATCCTGACTGGGGGTCACGACCGTCGCTCCGCCCCAGACGGCGCTCACGGTGCTGATACCGTCGATGGTGTAGCCGTTGGTTTCAAACTGGCCGCCGTTGGCGTTGGCCGAAGCGCCATTTTCCGTCGCAAAGATACTGCTCGAGTGTCCTAAATTGCCGCCGCCGCCCGATGAGGCCCCGGTCTGCGTGCCTGGAGCCTGGTATCCGCCGCCCCCGGCGGACTGCGCTCCCGTGGCCAGAACTCCAGGAGCCAACTGAATGAGTTGGGTCACGTCACGTTGATAGACCGGCATATGTTGGATCTGATTATCTGAAATTGTTTGTCCGGTGTTGGCGGTCTCGGTATCCAGGGCCGGCGCAAGAGAGGCGTCCACTGTAACGGTCGTCGACTCGACACCGAGGGCAAGCTTCACATTGAGCGAGTTTGACTGCTCAGGGATTAATTGCAGGTTGTCGAGGACTTGCTTTTCGAAACCAGTCTTAAAAACAGTCAATGAGAAGGGGTCCGGGGGAAGAGCGTTGAAGTTGAAGACACCGGTTTCATTGCTCGTTCTTACCACCGTCTCGTTGGTCGATAGGTTCTTGAGCGTAAGGGTTGCTCCCGGCACGACCGCTCCTGCCGGGTCCGTCACAACGCCCTGGATTGAAGTGCGAAACTGTGCGAACGCTGGCGAAACTGATGCGGAGAAAGCGGCAGTGGCGAAGACGATGGCGCAGAGCAAACTCCGGCGCCCTAAAAGACCCATGACGGTCCTCTGAAGGTTGGCGTAGATAATCATGCTGGATCCTTTCTGAAGCGGTGAGAACAATCGATTGTGCTCTCGTCAGAGCTGGAACATCTTGAGTGGCCTGCGATGCCCTCTGCGTGAACGTCGACTGGCGTAAGGGCGAGAGAAGAGCACACGGACCTTACGGCGGGGGAGGTTGGCAAAAAACGAGAGCCCAACGTATACGATGCTTTTTTGTTGCGCGGGGGCTACTGGTAGGGCCAAGTAATGGAGTAATTTGCAGTCGTGATGGGATACGAATTGGGATATTGCTGAAGCCAACACGCTGGTGGACGTGGTGCGTCGCCTACTGCGCCGGTTCACCCATTCTGTGCCGATGGAGCCCGTTCATGACTCCTGATCAGGAAAGGCCAGCGCACGTATGCTGGACGATTGCAGGTCCCCTTTCGAGGGATGACGACAAATCGCCGGGCACTCACCGACAGGCCTTCCTCCAAAGCGAACGCAACAATGGGTTCTGCTGTACGCTGCTCAAAATAAAGGGGCAAAAAGAATGGTCGGGACGACTAGATTCGAACTAGCGACCTCACCCACCCCAAGGGTGCGCTCTACCAGGCTGAGCCACGTCCCGACTATTATTTCCGTCAGCCCGGGCGGGCCGCGGAGGGGTATGCAACAGCCTTAAGTGTACACGAACAAGGCCAATAAGCGCCCTACTTCGGCGCAACATACTCCTTCGGCAACTGCCCGCCCTCGCCGAAGAAAAACTCGTTCATCTGCTCCACCAGGAACTCCTGAGCCTCCCGAGTCCAGGGCTGCAGTCTGTACTCATTCAGCAGCATCTTCTGCCGTTCCACCCACTCGCCCCAGCTCTTCTTTGAGACGTTCTTAAATATCTTCTGCCCAAAGTCCGAATCGAATGGCGGTTCATCCAACCCTTCCATCTCAGCCTTGAATCTCGTGTCAAAAACCATATGTGCCATTCGTATCAGCTCCTTCGGAACCTCTATTTTACGATGCTTCGAGAAATCTCGTGCATCCAATCTCCATGACCATCGCTTACGACATCGCAACCGCAGCCGTTGCGGCCACCATGGTCGGCAACGAATTCGCAGTAGCAGCCTTCGTCCACCCGCAACTTCGAAGGCTCGCACACGAGCCCCACGCGCAGGCAGCCGTTCCGCTCGCGAACTCCCTTGGTAAGTGGATGCCCTTCTGGTACGCCGCCGCCCTCGCGCTCATCCTCGGCGACGCGTACCAGCACCGCGCCGATCCATACGCTCTCGGACCGCTTCTCGCGTCCGCCATCCTCTGGGCCACAACGATTATCTTCAGCGTCACGATGCTCGTGCCCATCAACAACCGCATCGCAAAGATGGACCCCCAACATCCCTACGACTGCTGGCTCGAAGACCGCCGCCGCTGGGACCGTCTCCACAAGATCCGGGTCGAAGTCCTCATCGCCGCGCTTCTCCTCCTGCTGGCAGGCCTTTTCCTCGGCGACTCCGCACCAACAATCTTCTAACGCCGCTTTCCCTTCAACTTCTTATTCCGCTCGCGGGCCTTGGACTTCGTCTTCCCCTTTTTTCCCGATCTATTCGGGCTGGAATGAGCCCGCTCCCCATCGAAGCTCTCAGCCGTCTTCGGTCTCCGAAGCGATCGTGGCGCCGCAACGTCTCCCTCGTCCGGCAACAAAGCAAACTGCAGCCGCCTTTGCTGCCTGTCAATCCGATCCAGCAGCACATGCACCTGCTGTCCCATCTTGAACACCCGCCCGTTCCGCGCCCCTACAATCTGACGATCTGTATCGCGGAAAAAGTACCGGTCGTCCTGTAGCGAACTCAGTGGCACCAACCCTTCAATAAACAGCTCGTTCAGTTCCACGAAGAATCCATACTTCGTGCACGACAAAATAATTCCGTGAAAATCCTCCCCCACCCGGTCCTGCATAAATTTAATCTTCTTCCACTCAATCAGCTCCCGCTCCGCATCATCTGCCCCGCGCTCCCGTTGACTCGACTCCGTCGCAATCGCCCCCAACTCCGCCTCCGGAATCGGCCCTTCCAAAACCCGTCTCTCGACCTTCTCTCCATGCGCCTTCCCAACCGGTTTCTGCCCCCATGGCTGCGGAGCATCCGACAGAATCGCCCCACCCCGCGTATCCGCTCCGCTCCGAATCAAATCCCGCAACAGGCGGTGCACAATCAAATCGGGATACCGCCGTATCGGCGAAGTAAAGTGCGTATAGCTCGGCGAAGCCAGTGCAAAATGGCCCACATTCTTCTCGCTATACCGCGCCTGCTTCAGCGACCGCAGCATCAGGTACGACAAAATCCGTTCCTCCGGCTTCCCCGCAATTTTCGCCGTCAGCTTCTGATACATCTGCGGAGTCACCGGAATCGTCTCCGTCACCTCGTGCGTCTTCACCTGCCGATTCGTTCCACGCGCATCCCTTCTGTCGCCCTTCGTTTGAATCCTCTTCACCGGCAAACTGCTGAACCCCAGCGAATATCCAAACTGACTCGCCGTCTCCTCAAAATCGACGATCCTCTTCGGATCAGGAACCTCATGTATGCGATAGACGCTCGGCACATCCTGCGATTCAATCCACGTCGCAACGCACTCATTCGCGCTCAACATAAACTCCTCAATCAGCCGGTGCGACCATCCACGCTCCGACCGCACAATCGCCTCCATATTTCCATCCGGATCAAACTGAATCACCGGTTCCGGCAGATCGAAATCAATCGACCCGCGCCGATGCCGCTTCGCATTCAGCTTCAATGCCAGCTCATGCATCCTCTCAAACTCCGGCACCAGCTCTGCGAACTCCTCGCGCGTCGCAGCATCCCCATCCAGCACCGCCTGCACCTGCGTATAGGTCATCCGCCGCGCGCTGCGAATAATCCCCTCGCAGACCTCATACCCCAGCACCTCGCCACGCCCATCAATCTCCATCACGCAACTCAGCACCAGTCGGTCCTCATCTGGCCGAAGACTGCACATCCCGCTCGAAAGCTGCGGCGGCAGCATTGGAATCGCCCGATCTGGAAAATAAACCGAAGTCCCCCGAAGTCTCGCCTCAAGATCAAGCGAAGTCCCTGGCCGCACATAGTGGCTCACATCCGCAATATGAACCTGCAACTCCCAGTTCCCATTCGCCAGCGGACGCACCAGCACAGCATCATCAAAATCCCGTGCAGTCTCTCCATCAATCGTCACAATCGGCAGTCCACGAAAATCTCGCCGCTGCGCAATCTCTCTCGCACTCAGTGAATCCACCGTCTGCGCCGCGCTAGCCTCCGCCTCCGCCAGCACATTCGCAGGAAACACATGCGGCAGATGGTGCTTGCGAATAATAATCTCCACATCCACGCCAAAAGCATCCGGAGGCCCAAGCACCTCAATCACCCGCCCCCGCGCCGGTCTCCCTGGAGTCGGAAAATCCGTAATCTCCACGTCTACCGCCAGGCCCTCCAGCGGCCGCAGCGGATCCAGCTCCTCCGACCAATGAATCTGCGAAGCCTGCGCCTCCTCCCCAATCACACGATGCGGAGTCTCCTTTGGTATCGCTGAAAGCTCCGCCCCCTCCGGAATCAAAATCGCCTGCGTCATCCGCTCATCCAGCGGAGTTACGTAGTTCCCATCAATCAACGGAGCGTTATCCCACGCACTCCTCCGATAACTCCGCGCATAATGAAACACCCCCACCACCGTAGGATTCCTCCGCGTCAACACCCTCACCACGCGCCCCGACCGCCGCCCATCCCGTCCCCGCGGAGCCTCATCGACCAGAACCTCATCACCCTGCATCGCACCATTCAACTCATTTGGCGGAATAAAGAGATCGTCCTCCCGATCCACACTCCCATTCGGCCGCACAAACCCATACCCATCGCGGTGCAAATCGAGCTTTCCAGCCACCAGCTTGTCCCGAGTAGCTCTCTGCACCTGCGGCGTCTCCTCACCACGCCGCACACGCATCGTCTTCTCCGGAGTAGCCGAAGGCAGACTCCACTGCTCTTTATCGATCTTCACCAGGTCCCCACGAGCGGTCATCCTCGCCAACTGCTCCAGCAGCAATCGCCGCTCCCGCCCACCACCCAAACCAAGTTCGCGAACCAGTTGCTTGTACCCCGCTCGATGCCCCGGCGAGCGCTCAATCAACCGCACCAGCGCGCGGTCACTCTGCGGATAAGGACTCTGTGCCATCGTCTCCGAGCATACAGCTACCCACCATCACTTCGCCGTCCCTGTCGCCGGCGCGCTCGGGGCAACATATCCCGGCTTCGACATCTCTGCAGCCTGCTCCAGCGTCAGTCCCTTCGGCACCTGCGTAAACTCCGACTGCACCTCATCCTGCTCCTGCGAGATGTCCTTAAAAAACAACACCCTGCCCTGAATATGCACATGCGTCTCAGTAATCTGCCACAATCCCGGAGCCATCTCCCGCCGCTCCACCCGAAACGTGCCGCCCTCGTGCAGTCTCCCCAGCAGACCCCAACCGATCGTCACATCCTGCACCAGCTTTCCGCTTAGTGTCACAATCCGGTGCTGCTTTTTATCCACCACCATCTCGCCAACCATGTCACCCAGCACCCGCGACTGCATATCCGGCGGACTGAATCCCGGATTCGGCTCAAAGTGCAGCTTCACCCTTTCACCATCGTCACTAACGACCTTCCACAAGAACGCTTCCGGCAACATATTTGTCAGTTCGCGAGCGTTCTTGTCGTCCTGCATTCCATCCTTGTGCTGTTTCGCAAGCTTCTCGTGATCATGAATGAAGCTCTGCACCCGCGCATCTTCTTCCTGCGCCTCCGCACTACTCAGCGGCTGCCCACCTCGGCCGATCAGCCGTTTAACCGATCCATGATCGGTCTCCACCACAATGAAAACGCTGTCGCCCTGATCCTTCCGCGTAACCTTGTACCGCCACCGAGAGTGGTCGGTATTGTCGGCAACAATCTCCGCCGCCGCCGCCGCCTTGACAATCTCCTTGGCATCAGCTCCGCTATCCTGCGTGCGAGCCCACCCAACCCCCGCCAGCAAACAGACCACTACCATCAAGCGTTCAATCTTCAGAGCCACACCCCGTAAGACGCAGATTTTGCAGTAAGGTTTGTGCTCTACCTTATCAACTCACCCACTCTACGCGAACACTCTTCTTTCCAAGCCGCAAAATAGGCGAATCACCCAGCACGCTCCTCCCGATCGTCCGCCCCGAGACCTTCTCACCGTTCACGCTTACTGCGTTCTCACCCAACTTCCGCGTAGCCTCACCCGCCGAGCCTGCCAGCCCCGTCTGCACCAGCAGCTTCGGCACACGAACCTCCTCGCCCTGTATCAAACCATCCTCCGCCAGCGACACCCTCACCACCGGAACATCCTCGCTCACCCCACGCTGCTGAAACATCTTTGCCCAGCCCTCAGCAGCAGCATTCGCCTCCGCCTCCGAGTGGAACCCCTTCGTAATCGTCCACGCCAGATTCTTCTTCGCCTGCATCGGATGCAGCTCCCCGCTCTTTACCAACTCCTGCATCGCCGCAATCTCCGACGCGCGCAGATCCGTCAGCAGCGTCCAGTACCGCCACATCAGCTCATCCGATACCGACATCAGCTTCCCATACATCTCCGCCGCCGGCTCATGCACGCCAATCGCATTCCCCAGCGACTTCGACATCTTCTGCACGCCATCCAACCCCTCGATAATCGGCATCATCAGCACAATCTGCTGCGGCTGCCCGAAATGCCTCTGCAGATCGCGCCCCCGCATCAAATTAAACTTCTGATCCGTTCCACCCAGCTCCACATCGCACTCCAGCGCGACCGAGTCATACCCCTGCGCAATCGGATAGATCAGCTCATGCAGCGCAATCGGCTGCTCCTCATTGAATCGCTTATGAAAATCCTCGCGCTCCAGCATCTGCGACACCGTGAACTGCGCCATCAGCTTCACCATGTCGTAGTAGCCCAGCTTATCCAGCCACTCGGAGTTGTACCGCACCTCCGTCTTCTCCCCATCGAGAATCTTGAACACCTGCGCCTTATAAGTCTCCGCATTCGCCGCAATCTCTGCAGGCGTCAACGGTTTCCGCGTCACATTCCGCCCGGTCGGATCCCCAATCAGCGCAGTAGAATCCCCAATCAAAAAAATCACAGTATGCCCAAGATCCTGGAAGTGCTTCAGCTTCCGCAGCAGCACCGTATGCCCCAGATGCAAATCCGGAGCTGTAGGATCAAACCCAGCCTTAATCCGCATCGGCACACCCGAAGCAATCGACTTCGTAATGCGCTCCTTCAGCGCCTCCAGCGGAACAATCTCCGCCGCACCCTTCGTAATCAAATCAAGCTGCTCTTCCAGCGATAAAAATTTCGACATAGGCTCACTTGCAGTTACCGGCATATCTATCAAGTATAAGCAGCCCGTGTATCATTCGCTCCTATGTACCTGCCCGACTCGCAACTAACGGCCAGCCAGGTCCTCCGCACCTTCCACCACGACGAGCTCTACCTCTTCCTCGGCGCCGCCTTCACCACCTTCGGACTGATATCGGTGGCGTTCGCCTTTCTCAGCCGCAAATTCGATGCAATGCTCTTCTGGCTTGGCCTCTTCGCCATCTTTTACGGCCAGCGCGTGTGGATCGATCTGCGGCTGCTCGCCCTGATGATCCCCCCTTCCGCATTCTTCGACAACCTGCGTGCAGCGGTCAGTTATCTGGTGCCAATTCCAGCCTTCTTTTATTTCGACGCCGCAGGATTTCTCACGCGTTTCGGAGGCCGCAAAGTCGCCATCGCAATATCGATCCCACTCCTCTGTCTCTTCGTAGCAACATTCTTGTTCGGTCACCACCACGCCTTCGACCTGATCAACAACGGAATCGTGATCCTCAGCGTGACCGCCCTGGTCATTCAGTCGCTCACGCTAAAGCGAACCGATCGCGACTCCGTCATCGTTAGCAGAGCCACTCTCGTATTCGGCGCCTTCGTCCTCTACAACAACATAACCAGCGCCTTGGGGACTTTTTACGATATCGAACCCGTAGGCTTCGCCTTCTTCCTCGCCACCCTCGGCTACGTAGCCGCAAAACGAAGTCTGGCCCGCGATCACCAGTTCAGCGAGATTCAAAAGGAACTCGAGATCGCCCGCCGCATCCAAACTGACATCCTCCCAGCCCCCTATCCCCCCTCCGATCACTTCCAGGTAGCCGCCCGCTACGTCCCCATGACCGCCGTCGCCGGAGACTTCTACGACTTCCTCATCACCAACCCAAAACAAGCCGGCCT
>Ga0206964_10198_pt1 | contig 17360 bp, 17 predicted proteins | sample Alteio_BWOrgHeat_25_FD_152980 | JGI IMG/M metagenome (GOLD analysis project Ga0206964, IMG submission 152980) | Enriched cells from forest soil in Barre Woods Harvard Forest LTER site, Petersham, Massachusetts, United States -... | ecosystem: Environmental > Terrestrial > Soil > Temperate forest >...
GAATCCTCCCGTAGCGCGATTGCGCGAGGGATCACTGCGGTAGAAACGCTCGAAGACATGCGGCAGATCATCCGGTGCAATGCCGGGGCCGTGGTCCTCAAAAACAATTTGTGCTTTGCCCTCAGCCCGCCCCACCGACACTTCGACCACTCCGCCTTCGGGGCTGTAGCGGACTGCGTTGTCCAGCAGATTTGTCCACACCAGTTGCAGATCTTCGGGATCGGCACGAAAAGGTACCGGGCCATTCTTGGAGAGATGGATCGAAGTCCGGCGGCTCTCTGCCCGTGGTCGGATGCGTTCCACTGCCTCTTCACATGTAGTCGGGACGTCTATGACTTGCAAATCGCGCCGCAAAGCCCCATGCGCCCACTGTTCCGCCCGTGTTAATCTCAGCATCCATTGCAGCAGCTGCTCCAACCGCTCCAGGTCTTCTAGTGAGTGTTCCACACCCGCACGGTATTCTTCCGATGCGCGTGGCCGTTGCAGAAGCGACTGCAACGTGGATTTCAGCACCGCGACCGGTGTCTTCAACTCGTGAGCGGCGTTGCCCATGAATTCTCTTTGTTGATCAAACGAGTGTTGCAACCGGGCCAGCATGGATGTCATGGATTGCGTCAGCGGACGCAGTTCCTTGATCTGCTGCGCGCCTTCAGGTGCATGCAACTCCCAATTGTGAGTCGAGATCTGCGCTGCTTGCTCGGCCAGCGCTTGCAGCGGCAGCAGTCCGCGACCAATACCCCAAAGCGCCAACAGGACTGTTGCCCCCAGAAGCAATAAGCTGGAAACGGCGATATAGAGTCCCGCCTCGTTGACCTCCTCGTCCACGCGATGCATCGGCGCTGCGTACACAATGGTCAGGGCTTGCGGCCGGAAGGCTTTGCCCTCCTCGCGATCGAGCACGGGAACGTGGAAGACTCGCAGCGCGCGATAGCGAACATGGTCCCACTTGAAGTGCCAATGCTCCGGGCCTTCTGGATGAATATCAAATCCGGCAGGCCAGTTGGCTGAACGGGTCAGCAATCCTGAACGCTCGGTCCACACTGCAAACAAGTCGGGATGTTTGGGATCAAGGGACGCAGGCATTAACGTGTCGTCGAAATACACGTTTCCACTGGCATCCTCCGCATAGCGCACCAGTGCCGCAACGCTCATGGCGCGCGCCTGCATCTCGGCGTCCAACGTGGAAATGAGGCGCTCCCGAGTATAAAAGACGCCGGTAAACAGCAAGCCCGCAGCCAACAACGTCTGCGAAAGCACCACAATCGCGATCAGCCGCGTCTTGATCGAATCGTTTCCGAAGTTGAAAGAGGCCATGCTCATTGGTCCTGGAGAATGTAACCTTGCCCGCGTAGGGTGTGAATCAACTGCCTGGCCGAGCCATCATCCAGCTTGCGCCGCAGGCCGGAGATATAGACTTCAATCACGTTGCTGAACTTCTCCCAGTTGTAGTCGTAAAGGTGTTCCAGCAGTTCTGTCTTTGAAACCACAGCCCGCGGCCTGTGGGCCAGATATTCCAGTACCCGGTATTCCATTGCAGTCAGCGTAACTGGACGCCCGCCACGTTGCACCGTCCGGTTCACTGTATTGAGCTCCAAGTCGCCAACCTTGAGCACAGGGGACGGCTGTCCTTTTCCTCGGCGAATCAAAGCCTTGGCACGGGCCAGCAACTCTCCCAGGTCAAAAGGCTTGGTCAGATAGTCGTCAGCTCCGGCATTCAGGAGAGCGACCACGGATTCCTTGTCGTCACGAGCAGTTACCACCAGCACGGGCGTGCGCTGCCCTGTTTTGCGGATACGTTCCAGTACCTGCATCCCACTCAGATAAGGCAACATCAGGTCGAGCAACACCAGATCATAGTCGCTCGATTCCGCCATAAACAGTCCTTCTTGTCCGTCCGGAGCAATGTCCACCGCGTAGCCCGCACTTTCGCGTAGGCTCCGGGCCATGTTCTCCGCCAGTCGCAGCTCGTCTTCAATCACTAAGACTCGCAATTGAGCCTTCCCAGTACCACCCGGACACTCTATCTCTACCAACCTTAACCCGTCCTGAATCCAGTTGGAAGGTGTTCGATTGAATCCGCCCGCTGTTCCTGGCGATTCGCGCTGTACACGAGTGCGGCACGGCTGCAATCCACTGGCTTCGCAAACTCACGCTCTGTGGACCGACTCGAACTTTGCTCTGACCCGCGCGTGCGAGTCCGGCGCGCTCAGACCCGTTCTGGCACAACTTCTCCCGTTTCGGATCTGCACAATCTTCTCGTACACCACCGACTGTTTCGCAAGTTTCAGCATTCAAAGGTCTTCGTCCCTCAGTGCGCAGCACCGAACGTTTGGCGAAGCATGTGCTTTAGCGATTATTGGATTCGGCGTTGCGACGCACGAACCTCGAGTTCCGAATGAGTCGGTTCAACCTCTGGAGCGAGGCAAACTATGGTGAATCTTGATCAGATCAAAATTACGGAGCGTGATCAGCAGGTGTTGCACCTGCTGGTGCAAGGCTGCTCCAACAAAGACATTGCCGGACAACTCAATATCAGCCCGCGTACCGTGAAACAGCATTTGCGAACACTGTTTCTGCGAGCCGGAATTAAAGATGGCCGCAAACGCGTCAAACTGGCGACTGCAGTATTTCAGCGAGAGGAGCGCACTCATGCAACCCTGTGAACGGCTCACGGCCAAGGAAGTCCAAGTGGCGGCGTTGGTGTGGCAAGGCCAAACCAACCGCGAAATCTCCACCGTGATTGGAACAACCGAGCAGGTGATCAAGAACTACCTGCGCAACATCTTCGACAAACTCGGAGTATGGAGCCGTCTAGAACTCGCACTTTACGTGGCCGGCCATGGGGGGGCACAATGGAACGGCCCGATCGAGTTCGGTAGCGAACCCGGCCCGCTGCCGGTGGAAGAACTGCGGATCGGTGCGTGAGGCGCGACCGGCGTGTGGCGGTATGGAGGAGCGTGTCGCCCAGCTCGGATTGAAACCCGGAAGGCCTGCTTCACCGGCCCATAAATGTCTGGCCAGATCGTCGCAGCCGCCGCGCTAAAAGGGTTGCCAGTCTTCATTTCGGCCTGGTTTTTCACAGTGGGAACAAATCTCTCTGCGGGATCATTTGCGCTCTGCGCATGCCCTGAACCTAGCTATTGCATGATCGTGCACCTTCTTTCGGAATGCTGCGACGGGTGAGTGCCCAGAATCTGGTGCAAAGCACTGTGAATGGCCGGCATATGTCTGAAAAATAACGGGCTTGGCGTTGGTTAAAAGCGGTTGACGCTGCCACCTTCGCCGGGTTACACAGCCACAACCACTGCGCTTAGTACTAGTTGCCAACAAGGGTTCGACTGCACTGCAGGAAACGCGGTTGGGCACGGCCTTGGGCGAGCGAGATTGTGTGCTACTCAGGATGAACATCGACATGACGAGCGTGAAATGACGAGCATGGAACCGAGATCAAGAAAAGCTACGATCATGATTGTGGACGATACGCCCGAGATCCAACGCTATCTCCAGACACTGTTAGAACTCGACGCATATCAGGTCGTGACCGCCGGCAATGGCTATGAGGCGTTGCAGATCCTGCACCTGGGCTGCATTCCCGATGTCATCCTGCTCGACCTGCAGATGCCTGGCATGGATGGCTTGGAAACTTTGCGGCGGCTCCGGCAATTTCGGCCGGCGCCGAAGGTCATCATGTGTTCCGCAGTGGATGATCTTGAAAAAATGCGCGCTGCCGCCGCACTGGGAGCGCGCGCCTATCTAGTTAAACCTGTCCAGCACTTGTATCTGTCCGCCGCAGTCGAACGTTGCCTGCAACCCGATCCGACTATGCGCTTCCCCCAACTGGCAGCGGCCAACGTTTTCGTGTTGCCGTCCCCCGGCCTCTCTTGACTAGTTCTAGAACGCACTTCTCAGACGGGAGCACAGCAGCCACCCCGAATTTCGCAACGTCTAGCGCCTGATTCGAACCATGCTGCCCAGGAATTCCTCGATCAGATTCTTGTCTTGCGCAGAAATTTCCGTAAACTTCACTCCGATTCCAAAACCGGGAGTGCTGGTCACCACATCGCCTTTGGCCCACACCTTGGACTCTTTCACCCACAACGCAATCTTCACCTGACTGCCCTTCGGCAGAGGATTCGGCATTTCCAGAAAGCACCCACCGCCGCTCAGGTCTGCCGTTTTGGTTCGGATGGGGGCCGCTTGCCCGGCGGGGTAAACCTCCGCTGAACTGGCGCATTTCAGGCGGGTACTGCGGCGCCTTTCCTTTATGTCACCACTGAACGCATCGGGACCCGACTGCGCCAAGGGGAAATCCCAGAACGGTTTTTCGGGCGCTAGGTTCACCAGACCCAACTCACCGGCCACTGGCGTCCCCGGCTCACCCACCCATTTCACCCGGAAGTGTGCTTTGGTCTGGCCGTATGTGACCCCGACAATCTCATCCACGTTGGGCCGGGCCTGCACGCCAGTGAGCCGCACGCCCTGTTGGCTGACGTTGACGGTGAAGACCTTTTCAGTAAAGATGCGCCCGCCCCGGTCGGTGCCAAAAATTCGCACTGCGACCTTGATTTCTTTTCGAGGCTCCCGTCGTTTACCCATTAGGGGACAGACTCCTCCAAGAAAACATATTGGATCCCAGGCTTTCCGTGATTCTACTTCACGCCTCCTTCACTGCCCAAACAGCGCATCCTACTCTGGCGCCAGCAAACCGGCAACCTCCTGGGTTTCAGCGTCGGAGCACATCGGGAATCGATATCGAAGACTTCGCAAAATCTATCGGTCTGGATCTGCAGCACAGGTTCGATCAGCCCCTTCCTTCTTCACCGGATTGCCCCGCACCGGAGTCAGAACGCTTCCCTTTCGTCTCTAAGCGGAAAGGGAATTGCCAGTCCCAATGCATTGTAATCCGCTACCGCGGCTGGAAAGAGGTGTCATTGTACGGCACGCCGACATTGCGGCAGTTCGCTGTTTTGAATGATCGTTACTTGTAGCTGTCGCGGATACGATCCAGAATTTCCTGCATCGTCGGAATGTCTCCAACGGTTGTGCTCACCCGTCGCCACCTTTGCCTGCCCTGCTCGTCAATGAACATCGTGGTGCGGATCGCAATATCGTCTCCTTGCAGTGAACCGCCAGAGTGCAGCAATCCGTACTGGTGGATCACTTTCGCGCCGGGATCGCTCAAGAACGTAAATTGACGGTTGGCCACTTTGTCCCAGACCAGGCGGGCATGTTCTTTGTCGTCAACGCTGATGCACACCAGATGGGTGTTGAGCTTATCAAGGTCCTCTTTGTGTTTGGAAAACTCTTTCATCTGCATCATGCAATAGGGACACCAGTACCCACGATAAAAGTAAAGCAATATTCGTTCTCCACGATGTGCTGCCAGGTGGAACTCGTTTCCGTCCTGGTCCTTCAGAGTAAAGTCGGGGACCTGCTCCCCGATCGTCTCGGCAATCTGGGGCTTAGGTAGGGGTTGATCTTGGGCATGCAGCAGGCTTACCAACATCAAGACGATCGCAGCCCCTGACAGAAAAACGCACCGACTAGACTTTAATGTGATCTGCACCTTCATCTCCGAGGGAACAAGTTTTCAACTGTGATCCACCACTCGCTGATCACCAACACCTGGGAATTTGCACACCTTCGCCTATGGATGCTCTCGTACCAAGGCCCGCTCAAGACGCCGGATCGAGCCGTCGGGGAGGTAGATAAGCTCCAGTGGAAAGTAAGGCGGGTCCTTGATCAGCCAAATCTTGTGTGCCTTATGTGGACCTTCTGAATCCTCCTCGATGATCCAGGCGCTTACTTTTCGTCCTTGGATGCGCATGGTCTCACGACCTGAGACTCGATATCTGTGCCACTCCGTTTTGTGCGCAGAGAAATCAAAAGTGGGGATCTTCACCACTTCACCGTTCCGAAGAGTCGTCGCATTAATGGCTAGGCCGACGAAAGGGGAAAAATACGAGGGTGTATCGAGGGTGAAATCAAACGGCAATGAGTCTGCGCCGTGACCCGACTGCGTCCGCCCGGTTAGGTGCGCGCCGTACACGTCAGCGGTCAAAGTTGTCCCGCTGCCATCACGTTCTTCGTAATGCAGCATCGCCAGTGTCTTAAGATCGAGTAGGGCTTCGGTGTGCAAGGCCGGTTCGGTCCCTTCGGGGCTGGAGTCGGACAACAGCCGGAGCACGGGACTGCCATTTCTCTGCGTGACAAACGTATCCAATGTGGCTCGGTTGGATTGCAACACGACGCCGTTCTTGGTGAGGGAATCCACCACACTTACGAGGTGCGGTTTGTAAACCCTCGTTCCGTCCACGATGGGATTGTCGATGGTCAACGTCACCGTGTCTGTAACCGCTACGACAAGCTCGATTGCCGCCGTCGCTTTCGGAGACGCCAGGCCAGCAAAGAAAACCCCCGTCGCAGCCGGCACAGTTTGGCCGAAATAGTCCGGTCGCACTTCGCGATGCCGGTCGCGAGCAGCGGGGGTCAACCAATAGTTATGCCCCATGACCACGTCGGGTAATCTCCCACCGAGGGGTTCGACGGCCTCCTTGGTGCGATCGTAAGAGTCGCGAATCTCCGCTGCTGAGTCCCCAATTGCCATCTCGGTATCGGTGAAGATGAGTTTGGGAAGTGACACTAACGCAGCCCTTGAAAAATAAGGAGACGGTTTGGATCCGGGCAGGTTAAAGTAACGCACCCCTTCGGGAATGGTCGCGCTGAGCCGCGCAACCGCCTCACATTCGATGACCGGCTTGCCGTCTGCCGCATAGGACAATATGAACGACGACTCGGCCGCGGGAAAGGTTACTGCAACCGCGGCTTTCGCCGCAGCCACTTGGGTGGATGATTCATAGAAACAGGACACTCGTAACACGTCCAGCATTGTCACGCCGGATTCTCGCGCCACCCGCGCAAGCCCGCTGATGGTCTGATCACCACTTGGTGATGCAAAGCCGGCGAGAAACTCTACTCCATTGGAATTGACCTGCTTTCTCCCCATCGCGATTGACTCGATTTCTACGCGCTGACCTGGTTCCGGAAAACTCGCAACACCGACCAGGCTGAGCACGGGAAGCGGCTTCTTCCTGGACTTGAATGTTTGACCAACAATTTGCCGGACTGCCATCAAGTCGTCCGATCCAACCGCAAAGACGCGCAGCTTCAGAATCGCAGCGTGCCGACTTTTCCGAAGCAATTCTTTAAGGGCTGCATTCGTTTGGGTTTGTAGCGAGCCACCGCCTGCGGGCAGTGAGACATGGAATTCGAGCTTGCGTGTTTCTCCACTAAGTGCGCCAGGAAAGGGGAAGTCCGATGTATTGGGGCGGACACTCTGAGAAAAGGCGGCCCACGAACCCGAGACACATAACAACGCGAACCAGACGGAGACTCTCATACACCCACGAAAACTCCCGGCCCATAACTTCGCTGTCTCGGTGCGTCACCACGATACGAACGAAACCCGATGCCTATGTGTTTCAATAGTCGTCTTCCAGAGAATAATTCTTTGGTACGAATTGACGAGATCGATCCCAAACGGGTAGCAACTCTACTCAGGAAACACGCGTCGGGCAGACCTCCTCGAATACGATGTCGCCACCGCTGCGTCGGCTGAGACACCTACACAGCAGTTGTCCATTTCCGTCTCGGCCTCACTCAAAGTTCCAGGAATTCTCCTGGTCGAACAACTTTGGCCGGAACTCCACGCGCCTTGACCGCTCCAAGAAAATTTGCTTCCGGATCGGGTACTTCAAAATAGTTCTTGTCCCAGGTACTTCCGTAGTGGATGGGCACAACCAGTCGAACTCCTAAAATCATCGCGGCGGAGGTGGCTTGCTCTGGGGTAAGACTCATCGGCACACCGGAATCGACCCAACGTCCCTCGACTTGCCGAAAACCGTTGATCGGGAGAAAAGCTGCATCAAACGGTCCATAAGCTCGAGCAATGTCGCACCAGCGACCGTGCCACATGGTATCGCCGCAGTGAATGATTCTCTTACCGCCTCCATCAATGATCCAGGAAAACTGCGGGTGCCCCAGGCCGTCCGCGGCAGGGACAGCCCGCGCCACCAGTTGTCCCGTTAATCTTGAGAAAAACACCGGCTCGTGCAGTTCGACCGTCTGGACCTGGATGCCTTGAGGATCAAACCAGGGGGCAACCTCCCGATGGCAGACGATCCTCCCTTTTGGCCCCATGGCAAGCTTCAGTGCGCCGGGATCGCAATGATCGCCGTGATGGTGCGTAATGAGAGCCGAGCGACTACCCGCACTCGTGGACAGCTCAATATTGTCAGTTCCATACTGCGGATCCATGTGGGCATCCACAAACAACGCGGCGTCCCCACATTCGATTTTGATACCGGCCCACGCCAGACGTTGAATCTTCAAGACCGGTTCATGTTTGGGTGTTTCTTCCGAGCGGAGATCACGCGGCGCTTCTCCGTGGGCCGTGTCTGAGAAAATTGCTGATGTACTGGCGGCGAGAAGCGTTGTGGCCCCGGCTGTCAGGAACTGCCGGCGAGCTGCGATGTGAGATACCTTAGATTGCATATTAGAATTCTCCGTAATTAGTAAAGCTACGGGAAGCCCGTGGCGAAAATGTGACAGGTGCAAATGATAGTGCCTCGGCTGATATATCACCGCAAATGAGAAATTTTCATTCGAGAAATGAAACCCATTCATCCCCAGTGACGGCGAACCGGGTTAAAGTTGAGATCCCGGCGGAGCACGAACTCCCGAGACCCCAGACTATCCGCCCAACTCAGGGAAACAACTGCAAAAGCTTGCATCGAGCTGTCGCCATCATCGTAAACACGTCCCATAAACTCTGTATTGACAGGTATTTAGCGGCAAGTCTGCGGCATTCCAATTGCTCTGTCACCGGCGTGCGTCCCAGGTCTAGGCAGACCCCCCACTCCAGACGGTTCGCCATTCGAGGCAGAATCACCCATGAAGAAGGAAACCTTCTGGATGGCTTGCGATTCCGTGGAACAGCTGCGGGCCGAGTATGGCCCTTTCCACACCCGCGCCGAGGCTGAAGCGGAAGCCCACAAACTGGGCTTTGGATACCTGCTGCGTTACGAACACATCATTGACGCCAACGATGATATCCAGGAAGTGCGCTGCATCTTTATTGAGCTTCCGGGCGTTCACAAGCCAGCTACCGGCCCCGTCGTTCGCACTTTGCACACCCGCTGTGCCAGCTGCGGAGAAACCGCCGTGCACGATGCACAATGGCAAGCCGAAGTCTGGGCCGACATCCACGAATTCGAACACAGCCGCCACCGTGTCCGTCTGTTCGAGCAAAGCCGCCGCGAAGGTCTGAAAGAAATTGGCGACTGGCGCGACCAATGCGCCTGATTCTGTGTACAGCGGACACTCCTGTTCGCTGCGGTTGAACCTCAATCGAAAATCAACACCCAACTTCAAAACTAATGCGAGCGGACGAGAATGTCCGCCCCACATCAGAACGTTTCGGGAAGGAACGAAAGATTGGTTGCGATATAGACTCTGTCGCAACTATTCCCTCCATTTATCAAGTAGCTCAACCGTGATATGCTTCCAGCCGCCGGTGAGGCTATTCCGATGTCGCCAACCAAGTTTTCCACGAGATTGACACTGGTTCTGACCGTTGCCGCGGCGATCATTTTTGCCGCGCCCGTCGCGTCTGCAACCAGCAAGGAGTTCGCGCTGCATGCCTTCAGGGCGGCGGACGGCCAGTCTACCTCGGGCCTAATCCCCGACGCATCGGGTAACCTTTACGGAGAAGACAGCGGCGGGGCCCATGGGGCCGGAGCGATATTCAAGTTAACGCACACTTCTAACGGCTGGAAGGAAAGCGTTGTTTACAGCTTTCCCGGCGGCAAGGGTGGCAGGGGCCCGGTGGGTGGCTTGGTTTGGGATGCGAACGGCAACCTCTACGGAACGACGGCCGTCGGCGGAAACGTGAGCTTTTGCAACGGCACTGGGTGTGGCACAGTTTTCGAGTTGAGCCCGACCTCCGGTGGTAAGTGGAAAGAGACCGTGCTGTACCGTTTTGGCAACTGCAGCCTAGACGGGTGTTTGCCCTACGGCGGCGTGATTTTCGACAAATCCCGCAGACTCTATGGCATTACGGTAGGCGGTGGCGGACCCCATGGCATCGGTACGGTTTTCAAGCTGACCCCGACTTCGAGCAGGTGGAAGGAAGGCATACTTCATAGCTTCATGGGCGGTAAGGATGGTGCAAACCCGACTACCGGCTTGGTTTTTGACACGATCGGCAATCTCTATGGTGCGACAACCCACGAAGGTGGCTGTGATGGCTGCGGTACCATCTTTGAGCTGAGCCCGACTTCTGGCGGTGGATGGCAGGAGAAGACCATCCACATCTTCTCTGGTGGCAACGACGGAAGATCTCCCAACGGTCCGTTGATCCTCGACGCGGCAGGCAATCTGTACGGCACGACTTTCTACGGGGGTACCACAAACTCGTTTGGCGTCGCCTTCGAACTCACCCTCGGCTCGGACGGAACCTGGACGGACACCGTGCTGCAGAATTTCACGGTCCAGACGGGCAACGAAGCTGCAGGGCCAATGGCGGGCCTGGTATTCGACTCGACAGGCAACCTCTACGGCACGACCTATTACGGTGGCGGCATCAACAATTGCGGGGGCAGGGGCTGCGGCACGGTCTTCGAGCTGGCGCCTTCCGGCGGCCAATGGACGGAAAGCGTTCTTTACAGTTTCACCGGCGGAACCGACGGACAGAACCCCATGGTGCCATTGATCGTTGATTCGGCGGGCAAGCTCTACGGCACGACGTTCTTCGGCGGAACTCACAACCTCGGCGTAGTGTTTCAAGTCAACCCGTAGGCACGCCAAGATCTCCCCTCCGGCGCTACTTTCTGCTAGTCTGTTTTCCGCAGGTTTAATCTTCCTAAAACTATGCTTCTTATCATTTCTCTGGTACTGGCGCTGCTTCCGCTTCTTGGCATCGTTTACATTGTGATATCAGGCTCGCCCACGACCGTGGACGGCCTGTTCATGTCCCTGATCCTGCTCTCGATCTCTGGGATTCTCGGGCTGAATGCTTTGATCGAGCTTCGCAAAGGCAAGTCAGCTTTTGCGTCCAGGGGATCCTTTACCCTGCGCACGTCAGGCCCACTGTCCGAGGGCGCTCGCCTGATGACTCGCGGCAAAGTGCAGGATGTCGTGTTTTTCGAGTCGAACGTAGGCCAGCCCAACAAGTCAATCGTCACGTTGTCCGACGGCGGCAGCGCTTCGCAAACGCTTGCACTCGAAGGCGACCTGCGCAACGCTCTCCCCGTAGGCCAGACCGTTGAAATCACGTTGCGCAAGGAAGCCGGACGCAACGTCCTGGTGGACGTAAGCTACGCCTGAGATCCGCACCGATCGCATAAGAGCCATCGGCTTCTCTGTGTTCCTCCGTGCCCCCTGTGGTCAAAGCTGGCCCGATTACGTTCGTAACCCACGAACGTACTTCGATCTCCCTGTTCCCGATGATTCCATCAGAGAATAATGGCATCGCGATTGAGCTGGGCCAATCGGCCCGGCGAGGGGACCATGCAGCACATGAGAGAGGAACAGACCACGCCGCCGACTATGCTGGCGCGGGCGGAACAGATCCAGCAGGAGATCCAGCACCTCTCTGGACGCGACTTGCAGTTATGGTCCATCGTGATTCTTGTGGTTGTGGTGCTGACCGCTGGTCTTCTAACGCTGGTCATGCCCAACGTCATCTGGGCAGAACGTGTCATTCACATTGAACACGCGTACCTGCCACAATTGTTTTTCGGACTGATCTCGCTCATCCTGCTTTTTAATATCTACCTGGTCGGTCAGAAGATCACGCTCAACAACACCCGCCGCGCTCTGATCAGTGAACTGGTGTTGAACGAACGGCTCGAGAGCCTCTCGCTCATTGATCCGCTGACCCAACTGTTAAACCGTCGCGCCCTCAATGAACTTGTCCCCCGCGAAGTCGCGCGTGCCAACCGCTTGTCCAGTCATCTCACTTTTCTGACCATGGACATTGACGACTTTCGCGCCATCAACGCCCGCATGGGTACTCTCGAAGGCAATCTGCTGTTGCGAGAATTTTCCCGCCTGCTCTCCTCAGTTTTTCGGGGTGGCGACATTGTTTTCCGCCAGGGTGGCGACGAATTTCTTGTGGTGATGCCCGATACCAGCGAAGAAGATGCCGACTTCCCTATTCGCCGCCTGCATCGCGCGGTCGAACACTGGAACCTCAACAGCGGCAAAAGCTATCAGCTTGCATTCAGTTGGGGTCTGGCGGGTTACGCAACCGGCAGCGAAGTTGAAGATGTGCTCCGCGCCGTGGATCGCCAGCTTTATCGGAAGAAAAACAATCTGATTCCAGTCTTCTAATCCTCTAACTTCGATCAATTTAAATCGCGCGGCAACGACACCAGCGCATTGACGGTCCCGAATAGCTAGTCAAAGGACATCAGCAAGAGCGGACTGTTGCTGATCATAATGGGCTGCCCCGGGGTAATATCGGTGACGTTACCGTTAATGTCCTGCTCCTTGGTAAACCCCGGTGGAACCGTATAGTTCCTTGACTGGTCCAGCATGTCATACCACACGAACTGTCCCTTGATGTAAGTCCCTGTGCTGGTGTGATTGCAGGTCCACACTTTTCCGCCGGTCACGGGCCGATAGGAGCAAGGCCCGTTGTAAGTGATGTTCCCCAACCAGTTGTAAACCGCCTCCCAACTGATGTGGGCCGGACAGTAAAAGCCGCGCTGCGCGGGCGTCGTACAAAAAAAGCTTGTGTTGGGGACCCAAAGATCCGCCAATGAACCCGGCACTTCACTCGTGTTCCCCAGGTATGCGTCGTATTGGAATAGATTGAAATCAAGAACGCCTGTCGAACTCACTGCGATCAGATACCGTGACAACCAGTTCTGGCTTCGGGTCCAGGTCGCAGGCGGAATCTTGATCCATCCACCTTCAGAGCAAAAAATCGTTTTGCCTTTCGCTGCCGGAACGCTGTCGGTCGATACCCGCAACCTATGGACGACCGCGACAACCCGTTCCGGGTTTACGTTTCCGTATTGATAGCAATGGTAGTCGATGATGTCTGCCATCTGCGCTGGTGTCTGGGCCTTTGGAACATTTGCTTTGGTATTCAGATAGTCCACATTTTCGTAAAGGTTGTACCACGCCATCGAAGTGGTCAGCATGGTGGAGGAGTGGTTGATCCGCTTCACCAGGTCCTTGGTATCCTGCATCATGCGGGCAAGCTGGGCGTAGCTGCCGCACCACTGCTGGGGATTGACGACATACTCATTCCCAGGTTCCCAGTAGTCAATGTCCGCGTAGCCAGCGGGGTTGGCCACGTGGTTAGCATGGACGTGTGTGGCCAGCGCAGTAATAAAATCTTTCCACGTCTTATCCGTGCCCGAACCGTCGCCGTTCAGATCCAGTGGTGGATAACAACCGAGGGGGCCGATCGTACTGTCACAAACACACGATCTCCTCCCGTCGTTCTTTGGTTTGAAGCCGAGGTGCCGCGCAATAAAAGCTGGGGTTCCCAGCGGCGTGAAGATCGTCTTCACTCCAGCATGCGCCGCATGCGTCAACTCTGCGTCAATGTGGCTAAAGTCGAATGTATTCGGACCGGTTTGCATAAATGCCCAGTCGTCGGGAAAGCCGGAATCCAAGGATCTCCACACATCGAAATCGGCAAGCACGGGCCAGGACGAAAGGTGGTTGGTATGCAATCCCATCAGGAGCGGTTTGGTCGGCTTGACCGGAGTTTGACCGGAATAAAAAAGCCCGGACGGGTTTTCGGTAGAGAAGGACTGGCCGGTTCCGGAGGTTAGAAATTCTGATTGGTTACCGGGCTGACTGGAATCCTGACCGAAGCTCCGTCCATCGAGTAGGCCAATCGCGGCAAACAGAATGACGATGGCAAAAAGATAAAAGCGGCGCATGCCTGCTCCTGAAGAATGCTCGGAAAGGCTCCTCAGCGTCGTACAAACCTAAGGAGACAGTCGTCGTCCGCCGATATTATCCTGCGTCGTACAGCCCGTCAACCGCCACGGATGCGGTATTTAGGGCTAATCCGCGGCTACTCCTGTGTCCACTACCACCTCTGCCCGCCGCCGGGAGGAACGGTTGGGGGGCAGACCAGCATCGCGAATCTTGTACAACAGGGCGCGGTAGCTGATGTTCAGCGCCCGTGCTGCCTGCTTACGGTTCCAATGATGGGTTTGCAGGACTTTGAGGATGATCTTCCGTTCCAGCTCGCGGGTCGCTTGCCGGGTCACTTTCTTCAGGGAAATCGGTCCATCCAGGTCAATGTCGGGGTTGAAGAACTCCCTCTCGTTGCGTGGCGCCAGGTCGTTGGCAATCACTTCTTCGCTGCCCAGAATCACGTAGCGCTTGATCAGGTTTTCCAGTTCGCGGATATTGCCCGGCCAGTGATATTTCTGCAACACTCCCATCAAATCCAGGGACAGCGCGCGGGCCCGGCAGTTGTATTTGCGGTTGTAATGATCGAGAAAATAGTGGACCAATCCCTCAATATCCCCGCGACGTTCCCGCAAAGGCGGCATGCGGAGATTCACCACGTTAATTCGGTAGTACAAATCCTGACGGAATGTCCCGTTCTCGATTTCAACATCCAGTTGCCGGTTGGTTGCACATACAATTCGGACTTCCACTCGCTTGTCTTCCTGAGCGCCAATGCGGCAGAACTGTCCATCCTGCAACAATTGCAGGAGCTTCGATTGCAGGGCTAGATCGAGTTCAGAAATCTCGTCCAGGAATAACGTACCTCGGTGCGCCATCTCTACGCGTCCGGGCTTGGTGCCGTAGGCTCCAGTGAACGCGCCCTTTTCGTAGCCAAACAGTTCGCTTTCCAGCAGAGTTCCCGGAATAGCCGGACAGTTAACTTTGACGAAGGGGCCGCTCTTCCACGGCGAGAAGCTATGGATCATTCGGGCAATAATGTCCTTGCCCGTACCGCTTTCCCCGTTGATCAAGACAGGAACGTTCGCACTGGCTACCTTGCCCATGCGCTCACGCAGAGCCTGCATGGCTTCAGACTTGCCAAAAATTACGGATTCTGGTGGAAACTCACCCAATGCTTGAATCAGAGTGCTGACAGAACTTGTTGTTGAAATAGGCATCTTGTTGCAGTGTGCTCCTGTTTGCACTCTGATGTGCACCCCGAGAGCCAAATCCTTGGGGACAACTAAACGCCCTGTGACTATCTGTTTAATATAGAGATTTCAATATGTTACAAGACAGCCGTAGCACCGCTGAGAGGCGCAAAAGACCGTGGACTTAGGACTCATACCCCATTTTTTTGATAGGAAAAACTTTTCACACTTGAGAAGTAACTTTCCTTTGGATGGGCATCGCTTTTGGCTTGGCCTCGGTCAGGGGTCGGGAGAACTTCAGGCCAAGAAGGTGGTACCCATCTACATGGATGACCCGAACAGCCCGGGCCCGCAAGCTCTTGGAGGCACTGGGAAAGGCACTTCCCGAAATCAGAGGGGCGCTTGGAATCTGGAGCAAAAGCGGTGAGGAGAGCGGAATAGAGCGACGCACCACCACGAGAGCGCCGCCTGCGGAGATATTCAGGGCGGTGGCGAATTCCAGAACCTCGTTTCCATTCTCATCGCGGCTCCGCACAAAAACGGGAATTGCCAAGGGCAGGCGGGGCCACTTCCGGCATTCCATTTCTGGCTTTCGTCGCTTCAATCCGGTCCCTCCAAAAGGGGTTGGTTCCCTTACTGCCGCACCTGTTGGGCCAAACCCAGCGTCAGGTATGGGCCCTTGCTGGGCCAAATCCCCGGAAAAGATAGGCATCTGCCGGAAATAGTCCTATAAAAGCACGAGTTATGCGGCGAAAATTTGCCGTTTATTCGCTGCAATTCACCTTGATTCCGAGAGCCACGGGTACTTCGGACTGCAACCCTTTTCCCTTCCGTGACCATTTGTTTGCGTTTTCCGTTGACACCCAATTCGCCGATGTCATAGCATCGGCAAAGCTAATATCTCAGCGCGTTTGACTGCCACCTCCCTCGTCGTAAACCACTGAGTTTCAATAGCATGTCTGCCACTCCGGAAAAAACGTTCGTGCCTCGCGGCCAGCATTCCCAACATGACTCGGGGACGCACCCAGCTGCGCCGGGCGCTCCCCTTCTCGATCCCACAGGGAGGGAGGACTTGCAGCAGCAATTCATCCATCTGCAAGAACGCTATCTCCGCACTACTAACGCTCTGGCTTCCGCGGCCCACGACCTCAAGACTCCATTGGCTATTCTGAACGGGTACGTAGAACTGTTGCAAAGCGAGAAGTTGGGCACGCTCAACGAGCGGCAACGCGAGATTCTTGGTGACATGCGCACCAGCGGACAGCGGCTGCAACACTTCATCCAGGATTTTCTCAGCTTCAGCGTCCTTGAAACCGGCGCGATGAAGATGCGCTTCGAACCATCTGATCTGAACGCGTGCCTGTCCGAAGTTTGCCGCTTGTGGTCGCATTCGTTTCAGGAAAAGGGGCTGGCGCTGTACTTCCTGGCTAACGAAAAGCTCGCTGAATTTCCTTGTGACGTCGCCAAAATCCAGCGCATCGTTTCCAACCTCCTCGAAAACGCGTCGAAGTTCACCCCCGCAGGAGGCACTGTGTGGCTACATGCCGAGCCTTATATGTGGGAACGGCGCAGTGCAAATGATGCGAAAAATTTCGCGGAACGGCGGCAGCACGAAATTTCGCACCCGAACTCTGTGAAAGTGAGCGTGGCCGACACCGGGCCCGGCATTCCCGCGGAGTACCACATCGAAGTTTTCGACGATTTTTTCCGACTGACGCAGAGCGAAGATCATCCCGGCATGGGGCTGGGTCTGGCCATTGCCCGCCGTCTGGTAGCGGCCATGGGCGGAAAAATTTGGGTGGAAAGCGAACCTGGGGCAGGCTGTAAGTTTTCGTTCATTCTCCCGCTGCTGCCGCCTCCAACCGCGACGAACCAAGGAAATAGCTAATGACCGTGGCCGCTAACAACATCCTGCTGGTGGACGACGAACCCGGAATGCTGCGCTACATCCGTACTCTGCTGGAGGTTGACAACTACAAAGTGGCGACTGCCAGCACCGGAGAAGAGGCGCTGGACCGCGTGCAGAAGGGCCTCCGCCCTGACCTGGTGCTGCTCGACCTGCTCATGCCGGGTATTGATGGCCTGCAAACCTTGGAGCAACTACGGCAACTGCAGCCCGGGGTAAAGGTCGTCATGCTCTCCTGCGTAAGTGACACCCGCAAAGTTGTGCAAGCGATTCGGCTGGGCGCGCACGACTATCTGACCAAGCCTTTTCAGAAAAGT
>Ga0206964_10219_pt1 | contig 17184 bp, 20 predicted proteins | sample Alteio_BWOrgHeat_25_FD_152980 | JGI IMG/M metagenome (GOLD analysis project Ga0206964, IMG submission 152980) | Enriched cells from forest soil in Barre Woods Harvard Forest LTER site, Petersham, Massachusetts, United States -... | ecosystem: Environmental > Terrestrial > Soil > Temperate forest >...
CGGTGCCTCGCCGTTGAACATGAAACCCCGAGACTCGGCGGAAACCTTCATTCCTTTTTCTTGAGCAACCTTGGCAAGGTGGGACGGGAGTGGACTCGACATGCGGTAGAGAAGACGTGCATTGGTTTCAGGGAGGCCGGCATCGGAGTCTGGGAAATGCACGCGAGGACCACCAGATGTGCTCACATGAAGATTAAAAAAGAGCAGCTCCCCATCATTCGTTCTAATGAGCCGAAGCGCCTCGGATAGCTCCTCAGGATTACCATCCGTGGACTCACCATCGGTGACATGCAATACAGTCGGTGGATAACTATCTGGATGCTGGTCACACCACGCGGCGATGACTTCAGCTGCCGTGGTGATGGCATGGCACATCGGTGTGCCACCACCGGCATGGGCTTCGAACCAGACCGGAAACTTCATGGGCTGGTTGACCAACCCGCCTGCGCCGTCATCCACTCGCTTCATGCGGTCCTCGACGCGAAGAGGGGCGGCTTCGATGGCTGAGATGGGGTTTAGGACGGAGCCAGCCAGCGGCCCGGCTAGTCCATTTTGAGCTTGTGAGTCCGAGTACCCAATGACGCCAACGTGGAAATAGTCTCGCGTTCCCTCCGCCTTGGTACAGCGAGTGATGAGGGTGGTAAGCGTTCGGTTGAGGACATCGGCGACGAACTGAGCTTTGGTGGTGCCCGACTCCATGACGTCCTGCATAGACCCAGACTGGTCGACAAGGAAGAGGAAGGCGGTCGGAACGGTGCGACTGATTTCTGCCGTATAAGTCATAATGCTCTCCATGCCAAGGTCAATGGTAATCTGAGATTTACAAGATAATACTGTGTCGGTGTAAAGCTGCAATAGACCCTATTAACGGGGTGGCCGGCGTCAAAATTCCGGCGCGAATCGGAAGGCCTAGTAGGCGCGGGCTGCAAGGAAGCTGAAATAATGTCTCGGGCTGCCGGCGGTGTCCCTGGCTTAAATGGGAGGCAGTCACGAATGGAGCCTACAAAACGGTGTGATTTTCGGATGTATTGAAGCTACTCAAGCTACTGTGGGCGAAATCTGTTCTCGGAGCTAGTTAAGGCTGCGAGCATCACAGCTAGAGCGCGTCTTAGCGTTGTTCCAATACGACGCTCAGGGCCAAAGCTGGAAAAGCAACCCTAAAGAGGGAGATTTGGGACACCCAACAATCACAGTTGCATTGGATGGTGGCGAACGTCCATTTCATGGTGTACCGAGTTTCCGGGGCAGCATGGAGATGTCTGGAGAGATGTCTGGGACACCCACGAAATAGTCATCTTCCGACGGGGTAGCGCGCCGGCGACCGATACCCACGGCCGGTAGCGAAGGGCACTGTGTGTTCATGACATACCCGCGCCTTCAAACAGTCGATCCGGACATGCCGGGTTTCTTCCATTGCATTTCTCGCTGTGTTCGGCGCGCCTTTCTCTGTGGAGAGGACGCTTACAGCGGGCGCTCTTACGAGCACCGCAAGGCTTGGGTGGAAGAGTAAAGGAGATCTAGGACACCCAAGAAATGATCGCGATTCAACGTTCCCCGCTACTGAAAGTGGGGAGCGTCGGCGCTTTCCCTGCGAACGGCCGACTACCTTGAACTGGTGGACTGGAGTGGTCGGATAGTGCGAGAGGGAAAGTGTGGTGCGATCGCTGCGACAGCGCCACAGATACTGACCCAGATGGGTTTGCAGGAGCGACAGTGGCATGCCCAAGTAATGGGCATCGAGAGCCGCTACTGGCGGGCGGTGGGGAAGTCTGAGTCTTTGGCAATCAAGGCAAGAGCGCTAGGGCAGCGTTGGCTGAAAGGGATGGGAACTGAGCGGCAACTTACACAGGGGTAAGCATGGGAGTTCGCTAGCACTGGTGGGGCGATGAGCATATGCCTGTTGATCATTTCTGACGTGTAGGACCGTCTATTCTGACCACCATGGATGACGTCGGGCTGCTAAAGCAAAGTGGAAACTACGTACATGTTCAGGTCAGAGGGCCGCATGCGAGCTTACACGGCTGTTGCGAGAGCAACTTTTAAAATGATGGATGTCCATGTTCGCGCTTCCATGTTCGCGCTGATTATCACAAAATCTTACTCGTTGACAGACCTCCTACAGACCGCTCTATTAGTGATGCCCGTAAATGGAATTGCCGGCGATCGTTACCGGCAGAGATGGCACTAGCTCGCTGCAGGGGACGATATGAATTTTTTCAAACGAGACTCGGACGGTTCGCCGAAGGCACCATCCGGCGCAACCCGCCCTAAGGGAGCGCATCGCCACAACATGAGGCAACGAAGACGGACGGCAGCCGCCGTCCTATTGCTGGCAGTGATCGTTGCCCCTTCATCGCACGCGCAATCCGACGACGCGCCCCGCGATACCAGTTACGACGCAGATGCCTTGGCGGGTTGGGTTCCATTCTTGGAGCTGGCCAAAAGCGCCAATGGTCATCCGATCACGGATGACATGATGCGGTCGAGGTTTGGTCATGACGTCAAACAAGTCGATTCCGACAACCGTGGTTACCGGGACTTTGTGGATTACAAAAAATCCGATGGTCATGGGTTCGATATGGGGCTCAGTTACAGCACCCTGGTCCACGGCCTTAGAAATTCCGGACCTGGTGCAATTTTGAATGTGCGTTTGCCACCCAAGGGTTGCCTCAATTGGGATAAGGCGAAAGCTGATCTTGTTAATGCCGGATTTGTGCCCCTCCAACCGCATGCTTCTCGCCCATCGGTTGATCATTATTTCAAGGATGGTGGCAATCATGTCGAGCTATTCCTTCGAATCGCCGCTCGGGCTCGAACCCCGCTTCAGGAAATGAAGTATGGACCAAGAGCTGCGCTGATATGCGTGGCGAGCGCGACGTTTACATCGTAGTGAACCGAAGCGTTCGAAGTGAACCCATTACAATCGTTACGATCGCAACTGCAAGGCCTGTTGGATAGCTTTGCAGAGGGTTGTTTGGGACACCCACGAAATGCGGGAGACTGCAACAGGGCTATTTGGGATACCCACGAATTGATAGGCGAGATTTGATGGGTGTCCAGTTCCTTTGCCCGAATTGATAGGCGAGATTTGATGGGTGTCCAGTTCCTTTGCCAATTTCTGAGCTCGGTTCGGAGCGTCTCATAAATAGTATCGAATCAGGAGGGCGGCTCATTGCAACGGACTCAGATCCGGGACGCCCAAAAAAAGCGGGAAACTGGAAAGCACCTCATCGGCGAGAATTATTTCGTGGGTGTCCCAGATAGCCTCCCCATCGTCCGTGGCATCTGACCAATCGCCCATCTCGCTTTCCTTATTTTTGTTGTAGCGTCTGTTGTTAGGTAGGGCTGAACAACATACCTGCGTCGGAGTAGATTGCGAAAAAGTGCTGTGGCTTGTATGGGGCCGAACGGGTGCAGTCTCTAAACCGCTGGCGGCGAAGGGGACGCCGGTATGTCATAGCCCGCCATGTGGACGTCGAGTTCAGCCAAGGTTTTTCCCTTTGCCTCATCAATGATGCGGGCGATGTTCGCTGCGGCGATGTTGTCCTGCTTGCCAATCCATCGGGCGACTTCGCCGTACTCATTGCCTAGGTCGGGATGCTGTGGCCGATGAAGATGAAACGTGACATGCGCGAGAGTGCGAGTTACGTTGGCATAGTCCCCCTTGAGAAAGGACATCCACTCCTCGCCCTTTATCCGAAGTTCGTGCTTTGATAGAGCTCTGGGGTTCATGGACGTGATCAAGGTGCGCAGATGCTCAAATCCCACATTGACGCCCTCAATGTGGGTATGGATTTGCTTGTAGGACTGGCGCTGCTCACGAGTGAGCGCGCTACAAGCTTCACTGAAGAAGCTCGAGTAGATCGGTGTTTGAATCGGGGTGTGGGTGCCTGGAGCAATCATGCCGATAGCGGCAATCTTGATTTGTTCTTCTAAAAAGGTTTGAGTTTGCTCCAAATCCCACTTCACATCATCGAGTTCTTCTAGGAGGGCGCGACGCAGCCAACGCCGTCGCCAGAAGAAGCGGATGACCGTTGCCGCTTGAGCCAAGATCCAGCCCGTGACCGCACCGGATAGCGCCAAAAGGATCTTGAGGTCGGTCTCTGACATTCGGTTTCTATCCTTTCGTTGATAGGAGCGCGCCGTTTGCAGAAAACGCTCCCGCTACGCTGAATGACCTGCGGGCCAAGCGAGCCAAAATGCTCATGGTCTGCTCCCATGCAAGCCTACTTGCTTGTAATGACCAGCAGATGGGTCCCAATGCCTGGCCCCCGCTCATAGGTGTAGTTCAAGAAATAGTCCGGTGTGACGACGAAGTCTCCAAACTTCCATTGCATGGGAGAACTTTGCCCAAATTAGTCCTAAAGCCGTGCAAGTCGTGCAGATCAGGGGCCAGCCTGCCGATGCGCAGCGCATTCGGGTGGAACCGCTTACAATTTGAAGCTCCTGGCAACTAGCTTATACTTAAGGATATAGGAGGGGGAATGAATCACGACAATCCAGCTGATCGGCTGTTAGCCATTATCCTAGAGGGGAAAAAATACCCAGGCCATGAAGGTTGCCTTGGTGTATGGCAGAGAATCTTCGGTACTAGCGATAACTCCACTATTCTAACGAGGCTGGGCTTGACTGCCGACCTTCCTCGGCAAGTGGTTGTGGCACTTCGCGAGGCAAATCCCAATCGCACACCTACATGGAACCATTGGTTTCCACAGATTGTTAGCGCGTTTACCCGGCAGCAGTTAACCGGGCAGTGGCAGACTTTTATTGGTGTCATAGATCAGCACAGCATTGATGGATTGCAGTCTGCCGCTGGGCTGCTCGAACACATCACGCCTAAATCTCTCATTGGGACGACACAACTCGACGAGCTTAAGGAAAAGCTTACAGAGGTTCTGCAGGAAGTGAGAGATTCCGTTGATATAGATGCAAAACTAAAAAAAATAATCCTAAAGGCAGTTTCAGGCATAATCAATGCAATCGACCAGTACTTCATAGAAGGCGTTGATGGCATTGCTGAAGCTGTGGAGAAGGCCGCAGGAGCTGTCGCTAGGAACGATGTCGCTCGCCAATTTATAAAGAAAGAAGGGCTGGGAAGGAAAGTTTTAGGCGCACTCAAGTTGGTTAATGGTACTGTTGATTCCACAGAGACGGTTAAAGACTTCGGTGAGAATGCTCATGAAGCTCTTGAATGGCTTAATTTGATTTAGTCCCATATCTTACATTTTGTCATGAGCGTGCATTAGAAGGGCCACCTGTAACGTTGCCGACCAAGCTGGATTAGCATGCGATTAGAAAAGGTGTTTCCCGCTTTTTAGCCGCATGTCCCTATGAATTCTTGGACGACCCGCAGTGTCTGCCTGTCCAGACGTTATGCCGCGCTCATCGAGCATTCGCGTGAGCGTGGTTTTTATTTTTAGGTCCAAGCCATCCCGACGGCACAATCGACGTAAGAGTGATACGCGTCGTCCTTTGCGATATTTCGAGATTTGGGACACCCATGAAATGGTCATTCACCGACGGGATGGAGGAATGATGGATGTCCCTATCCATTTTTCTCTATCCATTTGAGTGGAATTTATATGAATGAAGCAGCCGCAAAGTCTCGACGTTTTCTCACGGATGACCCAGCTCCTCCCGAGGTTTACGAGGTTGGTAGAGAGATCATCCATGGGGTGCTCGACCGCGCGAAGCCACAGTTCGAGGCGCAGGGAAAGTCTCTGAGTTATAGCGAATGGATCTTGGACTACTTCAGGGTTTCAGCAGGAAGGGAACGTCCTGATAAAGAAAATTATTTCATAACGTTTGATCGCACTGTTCCTTGGTCACTATTTTCAGATATATCTGCATTTGTGGATGTTGCGGCTAATCGGTTGGGAGATCAGGAATACTCTGAGATTTTTGGCGACGTGTTAGAGCCTGGCCAAATCGGGATTCTACCTGCTGGGTGGGATGCGCTTGAATGCAGAGACACCATTTTTGAAAGAGCGCTTGTTTGGCTATTTCATCATGAGTTAGGTCATCTATTTCAAGATCACGAGCGCATAAGAAAAGAGAATGCGCCTGAGGGTGTAGACATAACCTTGTTTGTTGACGAGATGATGAGTAAGTCCGAAGCGCTGGCGTCCGATATGCGTCTTAGTTGGGTATATCATGCTACTGAATTTGCGGCGGATCATCAGGCCCTCCATTACTCGATTTTTTACGCTGATGCAAAGCAGTCTGTCGCCTCGGCAAAAGACATATCGAAAGGTTCGATTTGGTGCCTCGTCTGTGCGGTGGCTTACATGTTTCATTTTTTTTTCAGCGATAGGCTGTATGCTGATGTGCTGGAAGTGGCGGAAGGTTCACATCCCGACCCGACCATGAGATTGGCCATGCTGACAGGGCATCTTGTCCAGCTTTTGGATTGGAAGTCAGTTAGAGTTAATGCACCTAATGCACCCTCACTAGAGGATGCTGAGAAGATTGTCTCGTCTGCGGAAGCGGCGGTTGGAGTCTATTGGGCGTTGACTCATGCTGATGCTGATAAGGCACTGAAATTAACAGATGTGCTTGGACGGCTTCTTAAGTGTCAGGACAGTATTTTAAAATATCAGATTCGACTTGCATCAGTGTGGAATGAGTTGCGTCCAGAAATTATGAAGACGTACTTTGGAGAGAATAGGGCGCACGTGATGGACGTCGCCCCTCCTGCGGGTGGTCCGTCCGTGGGCATTTAGCTCTCAAGTTCTCCTCAAGAAAGTTCTTTCATCTCTTGACGAGGATTTGCGCAGTAGAGTAGTGAGAAGAGGAGATTTGGGACACCCACGAATTGGTAGACGAGATTTGATAGGTATCCAGTTCCTTTGCCGCTTCTATTACCGTCTATATAGATATTTCTAGCAAGTATTGCTAAGGCCTAGGAGCGGGTCGGGCCACTTGGATCGTAAGCACACGCTTGTGCGAACATCGGAAGCTCCAGGGGGAGGTCTTTGCCATGGGATTTTATTTTCGTAAGTCTATTCGCGTCGGACCACTGCGCTTTAACCTGTCCAAGGGTGGCATCGACGTCTCCGCTGGCATCCCGGGCTTTCGTGTGGGGACAGGGCCGCGTGGTAACTACGTCCAGATGGGTGCACGGGGGATCTATTACCGCACGACGTTGCCGTCCGGTCGCTCTGAGTATTCGGTCGTGCCACCGGTGGCCCCGCATTTCCAAGGGGAGATGCGGACCGCGTTACCGCCAAGCATGCCTCCAGTACCGACCCATTCGGCGGGACCCATGGTCGAGATCGAGTCGGCTCACGCAAGAAAGATATGGACACCCACGAAATGATCATTGCCCCGGCAGTAGGAATGATGGATGTCCCCATTCATGATGCCATCCATGCTGCCCTGGAAGGCTTGAGCGAGGCGGCCAGGTGGGGTACTTGGATTGTGTGGGCTCTACACCGGGGCCATGATGGCCGAAGTGGAGCAACTGACCCTGTCTGATTTTATCGAAGTGGAGGGAATCCCCTGCTTTCGCATTACTGATGAAGAGGAGGGGCAATCCGTCAAATCTGACATCAGTGTCCAAACCGCGAGATTCGGGAAACGCGAGATTCGGGACACCCATGAAATGGTGAGGGAGATTTGGGACACCCACGAATTAGTAGGCGAGATTTGATGGGTGTCCAGTTCCTTTCGGGCTGGATATCGCGGGGCTGAAGAGGTTGAATGAAGTCGTAGCGAACAAGGAATTTACAGATGCATGGCGGTAGCTATGAGTGTTCGCTGTCTTCTGACTGATTCGGCAGAACTTCGTGCTTTTTCAGCAAATTAAAGATTTTTTTCACTTCAGAAGGGCTAGTGGCCTCGATGAGGATCTCTCCCATTTTGACGCGAATCTTTCGGCCATTCTTAGCCTTAATCCATTCGATAAGCAGTCTGATGACTGGTTCACTTGCCCAAGTGGCCAAGACAATGACGAGTTTCAATGCGCTTGCCCAAAGACCGATCGGGTAGGCGTAGGCGTCTACTTTGTCGAAGGTGAAGGGGGGTGAGGCGCACGAGTGATGGATAGGTTTGGATCCGGATGACTGGCTGTGCATGGCGTTACCTTGGTCGCATCGCTGCCCATTGGCAACGTATGACCTCATATGAGGCAGCGCCTAATTATTCACATGGTTCGCAGATTGAAAATTTGAATAAAACGATTGGCAGCGCGAAGGTTTGCTCTATTGAACAAAACGTGAGCAAGTCACAAATTCTGTTCAAGGTGCCAATTTGGCGATGTCCTGTGCGCTCAAGTTACTGTCGAATAACACATTAGCGAGGACGGCTACAGATTCGCGCAGTGGAGAGTCGTACATGTTCTTGAAGAATCCGGTCATCCATCTGATGAAATGAAGTCGGTCAGCATTCGACGAGTTGGGTTGTTTAACTAGCGATTCCCAGGAGGCCCAAGTCTCAGCGGCAGAGGCAAGAGCGGCGAGCTCATCGCAAAGGTCGCCAAGTGTCTCCTCGGGATCCGTGTAAAGTATTTCCGTTGCCCGTTTCGATGCTTTGGTGAGGTCGTCGTGCGACGTCAGCCTATACATCTGCATGCCGAAATCCGAAGACAGTGGGTTTGGCCAACGATTTGACAGCTTTGTTTCTATCAGCTCATTCCTCAATTGCCGAGCTAATCGTGCAAGTTCCTCTCCTTGCTTGGCTCGTTTTGAAGGTAGAACCTTATCTTCCTCACTAAGTCCCGATGCCATGATGGGAATGCGGATGAGGCACAGCTTGACGTTATCCCATCCGGTATCCAGCTCGTCATCTTCTTCCAGACTTTGCTTGGCTTTAAGTGCTTTGAATTCTTCGCCTTTTCGCTTTGTCATGGCATTCCAGACCACTGTGCATCGTTGGTCCGCAAAGAGCTTTTCCAACACTGGAATGAGAGCGATGGAAGTTGGCTGCTCGCTAACCTCCTTTTTTATTTGCAGATACTTGTCCCATAGCCATACTGGCACCCACTCCGGTCGTTCCATCTGCACCTCGCCCATCATTCGCTTCTGCGGCCTCCAACGCGGGCCATACCAATTGAGAAGGTATCCTGTTTTCGGAAGTCCTGGGCGTGGTTGACAGAATCGAGCCGCGCCGGGAACTGGCATTCACTGCTTTGCAGGCCGTTGCTTGCCCACTTCGTTACCCATCTTCAACTGAGTCCCAAGAGGGGCAGCGAACCCCTATGCCGCTGGTTTTGAGTAATAACTGGACTGGACTTTATCCGGATGGATTTGGCGGCAAAGACGATGTTTTGGGAAGACGATATTTGGCGATATTTGGGACACCCACGAAATAGTTATCTGCCGATGGGATAACGCTCCGTCGATCGATACCAGGGACCTGTAGCGAAGAACAATATGTCCATGACATACCCACGCCTTCAAACAGTCGATCCGGACATGCGGGGTTTCTTCTATTGCATTTCTCGCTGTGCCCGGCGTGCCTTTCTCTGTGAAGAGGACGCTTACAACGGGGCATCTGGGACACCCACGAAATGCGAGAAACTGGAAGGTGTCTCATCAGCGCAGGATTATTTCGTGGGTGTCCAAGATATTCTTCAACCGGGCCTGTGCACTGCCGCATCTTCAAGGGTATCTAGCCGACGCAACGCCGCGCCTATTTTGTCGTTCAATTCTTGAAGATAAACTTGTAGTCGGAGGAAACAGGCTTCTGCGCTTTGTTTGTCCTTGCAGAGCGTAATGTGATTGCAAGTGAAGGAAAACGCGTCAGCGAGTTCTCGAATTTCGCTGTCATCAACGCGGACCCGAAGCGCCAATAAGCTTGTCTGCGCCTGAAATGCACCTTCATTCGCTTCCTCACTGAGTGAATTTTTTCCCCATTCTCCTGATTCCTGAAAGGCCATTAGATCATCGTAATGTCCCTTTCCAGTGGCGCGGGCCAACTTCTGCATGGCAGCTTGCAAGTCAAGCAAAGACGCACGTTGAAATTCGATTTTGCGCAAATTTAAGGTGTCTAGTCGCAGTTCAAGGCGAGCCTCCTTCTCGCGTTTTGCTTTCCTCGCATCAAAAATTAGGTCGTTGATCCCTTTAAGGAAAATGCCTAGCACTAAGGTGATGATGGGGAACCACGTCTCCGGCTTAACCCCAAGAATATCCATATAGTCTCCGGTTACTATTTGCCAGCAAGTCGGACAGGTAGGCTTGTTGAGTGGCGACTGCGTAGTGGTTGTAAAGCCGTACCGCGAGCCTACGATTTTGGGACGTGAGCGGGCAAGTTTTCGACCCACCTAATGCCACGGCATTACTTCAGTCTTAATGCGAAAAACGGATATCGTGAAGAAAGGCGGGATAGATTCGCACCAGTAGGGTCATGGCGGCATACCACAGCCTTTGAAAGCCGGCGCAGGGCAGTCGGTGCTGTCTGATTTTCGATCATCGGTTCAGTCCAGACTTTCTTATGGAGTCTATAACAAAGGGATTTGCCATCTCTGTCTTGGCCGGGTACAGGCTGAGTGACAAACATCCTGGGCTCATAGTGTCAGCGTAAACGGATGACTGTGAGAGCGTCAATTACATCGCACGAGCAATGCTTAAGACTAGGGGAATGAGATGGATATGGGGATGTTCTCAGACTTTTTTACGTACAGCCACGTCGCTGGGCTGCTGAGCGGGATCGCGGCCCTCATTTTCTTCGGATGGATGATCTTTCGGACTCGCTCTTGGTACATTCTCAAGTACTTTCTATGGAGAATGTTTCATGGGAAAGGAGGCATCAACGACCCCGTCATCAAAGACTACCTGGGGGAGCAATCGAGCCTCATGCTCTTCAGATTCGTGGCAGTGAATGCTGAAACCAATGAAGACGCCCAAGAGTTGATTCGATGGTCCAAGGAGAGGAACATTAGTTTAGAGACGGTGGGGCGTGCTGCTGGGTACTTTGACGCCAAGAATCGGCGCATCTACGGGAAGAAGGTGCGGGCACTAAAGTTCGATAAAGTGGCATTCAAAACGCTGTCAGTTGTGTTCATGCTTCTAATGGCGCCTGTATTGCTTTCCTTCGCTACGCAGCGAGGAATTGTCGCTTTCAAGGTCTCCAAGCAATGGTTCTTGTTTGGGCAAGAAAGCGCGAAAACTCTCTTCGTACGTGGTTCAGAGGATCTGACTAAAAGCCAATGCGCTCAGCCTAACCATGGCGACGTAAGTAAGACGGGCTTTAAACCTGCTGATGCAGACAGCATTTGTAAGTTTTGGAGCGATGCTGCGATGCCGGCGTACATTGAACAGACTGTTCATGAGCAACGTGTCGCGGGAGGTTGGCTCTTGCTCGTGCTTGGTCTGTTTTCCTTTACAACATGGCGTAATTCTGGGAAGGCCAGGGCTGCGTCAAGAATTCACGAGCGGCTTAGTGCGTCTAGCAAGACGGATGAGACTTTGGACAGGGGATCGCAACAGTAGAAATCGTCTGTTGGCGTCTATGGCTCTGCGAGAGATCTGGGACACCCAAAAAATGATCATTGCCAAGTCAGTGGAATGATGGATGTTCCTATCCATGCCTCTGCCTCAAGAGGCCATGCAAGCCGTGGCGAATTTCATTAAACCAGGCCATTTTGTGGAGTTTGGAGGTGAAAAGGGAGATGTCTGGGATACTCACGAAATAGTCATCTGCGGGCGGGGTAGCGCTCGTCGACCGATACCCACGGCCGGTAGCGAAGGGCACTGTGTGTTCATGACATACCTAGCAGGTTTGGACACCCATCATTTGAACCGAGTGGAACTAGACCGTCATTACTCAATGAAGCCGTGATTTCCTGGATGTCCCAAAACGGCCCCTGGGAGATGTGGGAGGAGGCTCGGGAGGGGGGCACCCACGAAATAGCCATCTGCCGACGAGGTTGGAGCGTAGATCTGGGACAACCAAGAAATCTGGCGAACGGGAGTTGCCCCATCGGCGGGACATTTCATTGGTGTCCCGAATTTCGACATGCGGTTTAGACTGCCGCACCGTTTGCCTTACTCGGTCTGAGTGTCCGATCCCTGTGCCTTTTGCAGCGCTCCGAGCGCTTCTTCCAGCCGTCGTTGCAATGGTTTCAATTGTTGATCGAATGCCTTTTGAACTTCTGCGCGGATGAGCTCGGCCAGCCGGTCGGCATCCGCAGTCGGTGGCGCGCTCATCGCCGATGAAGGCCTTAAGTCGTTGAGCGTTCGGGCCGCATCGAGCACGTTGTTTATCGCCTGCGCTTCGCGCTCCTGCGACTGCAACGCCTGCGCGGTAGTGCTTTGCAGCTTTCTCAAGATGTCGCGAATGGCCGAGTCGTTTTGCGACGGGTCCGGGTTGGCTGAAGACAACGGCATACGACCTAGCGTTTTTACGTCATTTAGGCTCATCGGCCCCGACGGATCGGATCCCTGGCTTTTGGTGTGCAACTGCTGTCGCAGCAATTGTTCCTCGGTGGCGGTCAGTGGGCGCTTCAACCACGCCTGCGTCGTGATACGCAACTTGTCCAATTCTGATTCAAATGACGACATGACGGGTTCCGTTGGCGGTGTCTATCCTTGATATCGGCCGTCCTTGATAAAGTTTGAGCAAGGCTAAACAAAGATTCCCGGATCAAGGCCATTCTCGGAGGCTGCTGATTTGATTGCCGCAAAATCTTGCTCATTGACAGGTTTTTCACCTTGGTCGCTTAATCCACTGTGCCGTAAATGGAGTTGCCGGCAATCGTTACCGGCAGATAATGCTCACAGGGAGCGACATGATCTATCGCAAGCGAGACTCGGACACTCCACAGTTCAGCGCAGCCCGCTCGCAAGGAGCGTATCGCCGGAGCGCAGAGCAACGATCAGGAATGGCGATAGCCGTCCTGCTACTGGCAGCGATCGTTGCCCCTTCATTGCACGCACAATCCGACGATACTCCCCGCAACACCAGCTACGACGCGGATGCCTTGGCAGGTTGGGTCCAATTTTTTGAATTGGCCAAAATCGCCAACAATTACCCGATCACAGACGAGGTTCTGCGGTCGAGGTTTGGCCAGGATGTCAAAAGGATGGACTCCGATAGCCGTGGTTATCGGGACTGGGTGGATTACAGGAAAGCCGATGGCCACGGATTCGATATCGATCTCAGCTATACCACGCTGGTCCACGGATTAAAGAACTCTGGGCCAGGAGCCGTTCTGAATGTGCGCCTGCCTGACAAGGGCTGCCTTGATCGGAACAAAGCAAGAGCCGATCTGACCGCTGCCGGATTTACCTTTTTTCATGCACAGGCGCCAGCATCTCCGGGGCCTTCCGATAACTATCTTAAGGACCAAGGCGCTTACGTTCAGCTTTTTCTGAGGACAGCCATCCGTGCTCGAACGACGCTTCAGGAAATGAAGTATGGGCCGCGGGCTGCTCTAGTCTGCGTGGCGAGTGCGAGAGTTACATCGTAAGGAGATCTCGGAGAGATCTGTGATACGCAGGAAGTGATCGTTGTTCCATTGGATGATGGATGCCCTGACCTGGCATCTCCTGGCCTGGCATTGATCATTTCTGACGTGCAGAGCTGTCTATTCTGACCACCGTGGATGACGTCGGGCTGCTAAAGCAAAGTGGAAACTACGTACATGTCCAGGTCAGAGGGCCGCATGCGAGCTTGCACGGCTGTTGCGAGAGCAACTTTCAAAATGGTGGATGTCCATGTTCGCGCTACAGATGTTCGCCCAGTTCCTTCACCCATATACTCGAACCGTATTGCTATTGCCAATCTTAAGGAGCGTTTTCCATGCTGTGTTGGCTACGTAAATGTATCTATAGTCTGGCAGCCGTAAGTTTTATCTTCCTTCTCCAAGCTCAAGCAAGTTTGGCATTTTCAACAACGGCAGTGGATGGGGCACATTCGTCGGAAGACGTGGTGGCGATTTTCTTGCAGCGGATAAAAAACATCGCGGATAGCGGCAAGCTGTTCGACCCGCGTGCAACAGGGGCTATCCTCGATCTGCATTTCAATGCTGAGGTGCGTGACAACATCAAGCGTCCTATCGATTGCTCGGACCCACTGCGGAAAGAACTGAAAGCCTTGAGTACTCAGCTTACGGCAACCGACGCAAGCTGGTATCACCCTTTGCCCACGGGCGAAGGGCATGTGCTTTTACCCAGGGCATTTATTAACCCCGAGATGACAACGGGCGACGCAAAGCTTTACTACTCTATTGGCGAAACCATAGGTTGCCCAAATAGCACTATTATTCAGAAAAGGATGGACGCTCAACTGTCTTTTGGCGATCTGCCGTCATTTGCGTGTATTTTGCCATCCGATATCAAAGCCGCGATACCGAAGGCGGAATTTGTCCAGGCGACTGATGGTGTATCACTGGTCATGTATGACGGCCACTTGGACAATCGCTCCGGTACGACTGTACGGTTTGAGTATCGGCTCGGAGTGCGTTGCGCGCTGGGCGTAAATATCGTGCAAGACACTAGAGAGGGCTTGCGGGCTTTATGGGCGAGAACTGCTTTCTCGCGCTGCAAGCAAAAAGTCAGGCAGACATTTTGCGCCAGTCATGCGCATCTAACGTGGAGAGATAACGATTTTATGAACGACATGGATGCCCACGTGCGCCAGGTTTGCGGGACAGAGAATACTTTCTATCTCCGAGAAGGGTCGCATAGAGAGAGGCCGGAGCCCTTGACATTGTTAGTACACGCAACGGCAAATGGGCCGTGTGGAAGTTGAGGGGCCAGATGTGAAGGCATATCTGGGACATGTAGGAAGTGCCCGCACGTAATGCGAGGAACTGGCAAGTGGGAAATCTAGGACACCCACGAAATGTGGAAAACTGGAGGGTGCGTCATCGGCGACGGTTATTTCCTGTGTGTCCCAGATAATTTTTTTACAAAAACCATCCTTTCATTCGACTTGTCCAGTCACCCGAGCAACGGCTGGTCCAGCCGGAAGCCTTGGTAGAAGATGCCCCCCATCTACTCCTCTCAAAATGGTTGCGTTCTCGGAGATGCCAGCCAGCATGGTGGCATCTGCTTGGGCGGTGCTTGCTCCTTCGTCGGTGCAGTTTCACCCAACAACGGACTGCCACTAACGCAGCTCGCGCTCGTTGATGCCGGTGTTACGGGTCTCGACCTGCCTGGTTGGCGAGGGAAGGCGATTCCTTTTCTGTACTCATGGAAGTGCGGGATATTTGAAGGAGACTTCTCTTATCGAGTTGATGAGGGTGCCATTGAGATTCTCGAATTCGAATCGAGCGCTCCGAATGTCGATGACTTTCCCTATCCTGATTTTCCGGTTGTTTTTCCGCCTAAGAGCTATCAAGCCAAGTCACTTACACTGGATGAACGTGATCAGATGGCTTGGGTGAATGGACTGACAGAGCGAAACATTCCGGTCAACGTTGATGGCCCACTTTGGGCGCTTACATCCCCAAGGCATCAGTTTTTGGGTGTGCCGTACCTACTGGATCCAGATGGATCCGAGAAGAACTGTCCGCAATGCTCGAGGCCTATGTTTGTACTTGCAACGATTGCGAATCAGATCGACGGTTTTGAAGAGGGTTTCTTCGGGAATGATTTTGTGCAGGTCGTCGATCTGGCATGTAACGAGTGCAACGTTCTATCAGCTAGAAATTTTGCAGATTAGTAAGAGACAGATTTAGGGCGGCCAAGAAATTCGACGAACTGGGATATCCCGCCGACGACAGCCATTTTTATGGGTGTCCCGAGTTTCCTGAGCCCTGCGCTACCTGTGTCTGGCGGGCACTTGGATGAAGTTGGGTGAGGGCTCCTTGAATAGCCTTGGGCTGGCATAGACCGCTCAAGGCCGGCACCTCCAGCCACCATGGACTGGAGGTGCCACCATCCGAAAGCAAACGCTACTAAGCGATCGCGCTCGTCATTGCATTCAGCACCGTCACCGAGGCATCTATCAACGCGCGCTGCTGGTCCGTCAGGCTCAAGCCGAACTGTGAGGCGGTGCTGTTGAGCGACGCGGTCAACTGAGCCTTGTACGCGTCCACGATATTGGAACCGCTGACCACGGTGGCATTGCCGCCTGAAGTGATGCTCACCAATTGCCCGCTTTTGTTGTATGTGATTACGCCAGAAGTGGGGGCAACATAGCCGTCGATGTTTTTCGTCAGGAAGATGTCCATCGCGCCTACCACCGAGAACAGATTGCCGCGAGGGTCGTAGGTAGCCTGCATGGTCAGATGGTCGTCTTTCTGATTGCTGGTGTTGGCGCCGACACATACCGACGACACCGCGCCGGCCGTCGCGTAGAGGAAGGTGTTGTCGGGATAAAAGGACCGGTACGAGTAGCTGCTCTGCGTGAAGTTGACGTATGGGTTGCTCTTGTCGTTGATCCAGCTGCTCGCGCCTAGTGGCGTCAGGAAGTTCTTCTCGTTGAAGGTAAGGCGACGGTTATTGTCGGTCCCGAACAGCTCCTGATAATAAGCCAGAACCAGGCGAGCGATGCTGTGCGATACGATGCTGGAGAAGTACATCGTGCCGCCGTTGTCCTGGTACTTGAAGATGGTTGCCAGCACAGTGTTCAGATGGTCGATGCAGAAGGCCAGCGCGTCGGCAGCATCTTGAATGAGTTCGTCGGTCTCCAGCGTGGCGACCACGCCGACACCGTCTGTGATCACGATCTCTGCGCCGTCGGCGATCACCTTGGCGGCATCGGCAGCCACATCAATGGCACCGTCAATGATCTTGATCGCCCAGTCTGGGATCTGCGCGGCGTCGCCCATGTCATAGGTGACCTTGATCTGATCAAGAAAGGTCCCCCTGAAGTCCATGGCGAAGGTGACCGTCGCATGGTCATCGTATTCGGTCTGTATATGGTCCAGATTGATGGTGAAGTCGATTCGATTGCTACCCAGCACCATGATGGGATCGTAAATCCGGTACTGCGAGTCCTGCGCGTAGAACTCGCTGCAGTACAGGTTGTTTACTCGGGTCCGATTGGAGCCCGGGTACAACGCCACGAAGTTATTGTTGACGTCATCGGTATTGACATCGGGCTTATGATCGAAGAGCTGAAAGCTCTCCAACGTGTCGTTCATGTCGTCGCCATCGACATAGACGTCCTTCAAATTGGTGTGCGTATCTGGACCGAGAAGGTATGAGCGGCCTTGATAGTTGGCTTTGGAATAGATTTTCACCCAAGCCTGCGTACCCGTGTCGACCCAGCTGGTGTCATCCTTCATATCGTCAC
>Ga0206964_10220_pt1 | contig 17102 bp, 12 predicted proteins | sample Alteio_BWOrgHeat_25_FD_152980 | JGI IMG/M metagenome (GOLD analysis project Ga0206964, IMG submission 152980) | Enriched cells from forest soil in Barre Woods Harvard Forest LTER site, Petersham, Massachusetts, United States -... | ecosystem: Environmental > Terrestrial > Soil > Temperate forest >...
ACCTCTTTCTGGCGAGTCAAAGGTAGGTGCGTCCCGGTACAATCTTGTTTGCGGCTGCATTAGTCGTCTTTTGAAGTAAAGGATAAGGTGCATGGCCAGACAGTCAGGTTCCAGTGTGCAGGAGAGGAAGACGGCGGTGACGGCGGAGGAGAACCTGTTGTCGCGCGAACAGTTGGTGGAGTTTTACCGGCTGATGTATCTGTCGCGGCGGACGGACGATCGCGAGATCGTTCTGAAGCGGCAGCAGAAGATCTTCTTCCAGGTGTCTTGTGCGGGGCATGAGGCTTTGTTGGTGGCTGCCGGGATGGCGATGAAGCCGGGGTATGACTGGTTCTTTCCTTACTACCGCGATCGCGCGATATGCCTGGCGCTGGGAAATACGGTTGAGGAGCAGTTGCTGCAGGCGGTGGGTGCGGCGGACGACATTGCGAGCGGCGGACGGCAGATGCCTTCACACTGGTCGAGCAAGAAGTTGAATATTGTGACACCTTCTTCGTCGACGGCTACGCAGTGCCTGCAAGCGGTGGGTTGTGCTGAGGCGGGGAGATACTTTTTCCGGCATCCTGCGGCGGCTAAAAAGCATGAAGGGGATTATCGGGAGTTCAAGGACGTCACGTTTCATGGTGACGAGGTGGTTTATGTTTCGATCGGCGAGGGGTCGACTAGCCAGGGCGAGTTCTGGGAGTCGCTGAACTCGGCATCGAATGGGAAACTGCCGGTGGTGTTTGTGGTGGAGGACAACGGGTATGCCATCTCGACTCCGGTGGAGGTGAATACTCCGGGGGGAAATATCTCGAAGCTGGTGGCGAACTTTCCGAACTTCCACTTTGCCGAGGTGGATGGGACGGATCCGATTGCGAGTTACAAGGCAATGGTGGAGGCAGTGGCTTATTGCCGTGCTGGCAACGGACCGGCGCTGGTGCATGGGCATGTGATCCGGCCTTATTCGCACTCGCTTAGCGATGATGAGCGGCTGTACCGGTCAGCGGAGGAGTTGGAGGCGGATGCGGCGAAGGATCCGATCTCGCGGATGCAGATGTGGCTGCTGCGCGAAGGGATTCTGGATGCGGATGGCATCAATCGGTTGGAGAAGCAGGTGGATGAGGAGGTGCAGAAGGCTTCGGATCGAGCGGTGATGGCGACACTGCCGTCGGTGAGTTCGATTACGAAGTTTGTTTATTCGGAGGATTTGACGCCGATGGATGTGCGGTTCAATACGCAGCCTGCGACGACTGCGGATCCGACGGAACGGACGATGGCGGACCTGATCAACTGCTGCCTGAAAGACGAGATGCGGCGGGATGAGCGAATTGTTGTGTTTGGTGAAGATGTCGCGGATGCGAGTCGCGATGCAGCTTTGCGTGCCGGCAAGGTGAAGGGCAAGGGCGGCGTGTTCAAGCTGACTTCGGGGTTGCAGGCAGAGTTTGGCAATGAGCGCTGCTTCAATTCGCCGCTGGCGGAGGCAAATATTGTTGGCCGCGCGATTGGGATGGCTGTGCGCGGGATGAAGCCGGTGGTGGAGATCCAGTTCTTCGACTACATCTGGCCGGCGATGCACCAGTTGCGGAATGAGCTGCCGCTGGTGCGGTGGCGGTCGAATGGAGAGTTCAGTTGCCCGCTGGTGGTTCGGGTTCCGATTGGCGGGTATCTGACGGGTGGGTCGATCTATCACTCGCAGTCGGGCGAGAGTATTTTTACGCATACTCCTGGCGTGCGGATTGTGATGCCTTCGAATGCGCTGGATGCGATGGGGCTGTTGCGCACAGCGATTCGCTGCGATGATCCGGTGATGTTTCTTGAGCACAAGCGGCTTTATCGCGAGACGTTTGGGCGTGCGCCTTATCCGGGGCTGGAGTATTGCATTCCGTTTGGGAAGGCGAAGATTGTGCGGCCGGGCAAGGATTTGACCGTGGTGACGTATGGCGCGGTCGTGCCGCGGGCGCTGCAGGCGGCGCAGAAGCTGCACCGGGAGACGGGGATCGATGTGGAGCTGATCGATCTGCGGAGCCTGACTCCTTACGATTGGGAGGCGATTGCGGAGAGCGTGAAGAAGACGAACCGCGTGATCGTCGCGCATGAGGATATGTTGAGCTGGGGGTATGGCGCGGAGCTGGCGGCGCGGATTGGGGACGAGCTGTTTCATGATCTGGATGCACCGGTTCGGCGGGTGGCGGCGATGGATACTTTCGTGGCATATCAACCGGTGCTGGAGGATGCGATTCTGCCGCAGCCGGAAGACCTTTACCGGGCGATGCAGGAGCTGGCGGCGTTCTAGCAGTGTTTTACTGGCGAATTTGTCCGCAACTGACAGCCGGTAGCTGGGTTTCCTACTGGGCAGGAGTATTTCTCTGGCTGTTTGCGGTTGAGTTGAGCTGGGGCTTGGAAGGAGTAGCTATGCGGCTCAGGCGGGAGACGACTGCGGTGCTGGTGGGTTCGGCGCGGGCTTTGATGGCCGGCGTTTTGTGTGTGCTGATGGTGGAGCAGCCGATGGTGGCTTCGGCTGCGGTGACGAAGCCTGCGACTGCGGCTGCTTCGACGAAGGAGATTCAGGGCGAGCAGAGGGTCCTTCATGCGCTGAACCGATTTACGTTTGGACCGCGTCCGGGGGATATTGCGGCGGTTCAGGCGATGGGTTTGAAGCGGTGGTTTGAACAGCAGTTGAATCCTGCGAGTATTGATGACTCGGCGTTGGAGGCGCGGCTTGAGGCGTTTCCGGCGATGAGGATGTCGCAGGTGGAGATGATAAAGCGGTATCCGAGCCCGCAGGTGCTGCGGCAGATTATTGCGAAGGATCTGCCGCTGCCGTCGGACCCGGTGGAGCATGCGCTTTATGCGGATCAGATTGCGTTCTATAAGGCTCAGAAGGCAAAGCAGGAGGAGAAGAAGGCAGACGCTGCGAAGGGTGATGGGGAGATGATGTCGCCGGAGATGGCGGGCGCGGCGAAGGAGAAGAGTGCGCTGCCGGGAGATGGCGTGGACCCGTCGGTTCCGGCGATGGCGACGCATGAGGAGCAGTTTTATTCGGGGCTGGAGGCGGTGAAGATTATCAATCTGCCGCCCGATGAGAGGATACGCAGGATTCTGGCGATGCCGCCGGCGGAGCTGGTTGCGTTTCGCAGGAGTTTGAGCCAGCGGGAGCTAGCGGATGCGGCGGAGGGGTTGACGCCAATCGAGCGGGAGACGCTGGCGGCGCTACAGGGTTCGCCGAGGATGATTGGAGCGGAGTTGCTGGCTTCGCGGATGCTGCGTGATGTGTATAGCGAGCGGCAGTTGGAAGCGGTAATGACGGACTTCTGGCTGAACCACTTCAATGTGTATGTCCGGAAGAATCAGAACGAGCCTTACATGCTGCCGGAGTATGAGCGCGAGGTGATACGGGCTCGTGCGCTGGGGAAGTTTGAAGATCTGCTGGTGGCGACGGCGAAGAGTCCGGCGATGCTGATGTATCTGGATAACTGGCAGAGCATCGGACCGGATTCGCTTGCGGCGCGAAATGCTCCGAAGGCTGCGGCGTTTGCGCAGAATCCGCAGGTGAAGGCAGCGCTGAAGGATCGCGGGCTGAATGAGAACTATGCGCGCGAGTTGATGGAGCTGCATACGCTGGGCGTGCAGTGCGAGGTGAGCCAGGATCATCCGGTGAGTGCGCTGGATCCTGTATGTGGGCGGGGTTACACGCAGCAGGATGTGACGCAGGTGGCGAAGGTGCTGACGGGATGGACGATCGACCGGCCTTATTGTGGGGGCGGGTTTGATTTTGAGGAGCGGAGGCATGAGCCAGGCAACAAGACGGTGATGGGCCAGGTGATTCAGGGAAGCGATTACATTGAGCCGCGCGGGATGGGGTTTGGCGGGCGGCGATTTGGTGGTGGCGGGGGTGGAGCTTTTGGTGGCGGAGCTTGTGGGGCTGAGACTTTCCATGGCAATCAGGCGGGCATGCAGGAGGGGTTGCGCGTGCTGCACATGCTGGCGACGAGTCCGGCTACAGCGAAGTTTATTTCGACCAAGCTGGCGGTGCGGTTTGTGAGCGATGCGCCTCCGCCGGCGTTGGTGGACCGAATGTCGAAGGCGTTTCTGGCGAGCAATGGCGACATCAAGACGGTGCTGCGGGCGATGTTCGATTCGCCGGAGTTCTGGTCGCCGGAGGCTTACCGGGCGAAGGTGAAGACGCCGGAGGAGTTTGTGATCTCGGCGGTGCGGGCGAGCGGAGCGGATGTGAAGAATGCGATTCCGCTGGTGCAGGCTCTGGATAAATTGGGGATGCCGTTCTACGGGATGCAGACCCCGAATGGATATAGCTGGACGGCGGAGAAGTGGGTGAATACGGGCGATCTGGTGAACCGGATGAACTTTGCGCTGGGGCTGAGCAGTGACAGGATTCCGGGGGTTCAGACGGATTGGGGACGGATTCTGGGGCAGACGGGTTCAGCTATACAGCCGGTGGCTTTGACGGCTGATTCGGATGCGGCGGCAGTGAAGGAAGAGAAGCTGGAATTTGCGTTGCTGGGCCTGAAGGTGAGCGACCGAACGAGGTCGACAGTGCTGCAGCAGTTTCAGGATCAGGATATTCAACTGCAGGCGGAGAAGAATTTTTCTATCCGGCCGAGAGATTTGGAGCCGATGGCCCAGATATTGAATCCTGCGAGATCGGGGCAGCAGGCTCGGCCGCCGCTGGATCGCGAGGCTGCGACGATGGCTGGGCTGTTGCTGGGGTCTCCGGAGTTTCAGCGGCGATAGCTTCGACGGCTCAATAGGCTGATTGTGGTTTGCGCAGAAAGAGCCCGGGGGTAAAGCCCCTGTTCTGCTGGTTTTTTCGCATGGCTAAAGCCCTGTGCTTCCTCCGAAAGGCAAGAACGATGACTTTTTCATGACTATCTGAAGCTCTGCGTTACGACGTGCCGACTTTTTCGCAGCCTGTATAGTGCAAGTGACTGAGGAGACTCGGCGTTTTGGGAATCGGCGGAGACTGTTGGATTTTGCCGGAGAATGTTGGGAGATGGCAACTTCCGGGATGGATGTGCGTTAGTACGGGCAGGGGCTAGAACGCAGGCATGCCGGGACAGGAGCAAGCGATGATCAACAGGCGATATTTTTCGGACTGCAGCGATTGGGGTTGCGATATTCATGGGCGGGACGATGCTCAGCGAGTGGTGAGCCGGCGCGGATTTATGAAGGGTGGGGCTTTGGCGCTGGTTGGCACTTCGTCCATTCCGGCGTTTTTGTCGCGGAGCGTTCTGGCCGAGGTGACGACGGCGGCGGCGAATAAGAAGAAGCTGGTGGTGCTGTTTCAGCGCGGGGCGGTGGATGGTTTGAATGTGGTGGTTCCTTATAAGGAGAAGAACTACTACTCGATGCGGCCTTCGATTGCGATTCAGGAGAAGGATGTGCTGGACCTGAATGGATTTTTCGGGCTGCATCCTTCGATGGCGGCTATGAAGCCTCTGTATGACCAGGGGCATCTGGCGGTGATTCATGCGGCGGGATCGCCGGATACGACGCGGTCGCACTTTGACGCGCAGGATTATATGGAGAGCGGAACGCCTGGCGTTAAGTCGACCGAGGATGGCTGGTTGAATCGCGCGTTGCAGGCGGAGGCGGTGACAGGGAAGCAGTCGGCGTTTCGTGCGGTGGCACTGGGGACGCAGGTTCCGCGGACGCTGCAGGGAAAGCTGCCGGCGATTGCGGTGAGCAATCTTGCGGACTTTTCTGTTGGCGGAAAAGGGCCAAACACTTCGCCAATCAGCAATGCGTTTCAGGCGATGTATGACGAGAGCACAGATGCGATGCTGCATGGAACAGGGCAGGAGACGTTCGAAGCGGTGAAGATGCTGAAGGCGGCTGATCCTGCGCACTATCAGCCGGCGGCTGGTGTGGTGTACCCGAATACTCCGTTTGGAAACAGTTTGAAGCAAGTGGCGCAGTTATTGAAGGCGAACCTTGGGGTCGAGGCGGCGTTCTCTGATATTGGCGGATGGGATACGCACCAGAACCAGGGAAATGTGAATGGGCAGTTAGCAAACCGGTTGAAGGAGTTCTCCGAGACAATTGCCGCGTTCTGGCGGGATATGGGGGACGACGCGGAGAATGTGACTTTGGTGACGATGTCGGAGTTTGGCCGGACGGCTCGGCAAAACGGGACGGGCGGGACGGATCATGGTCATGCGAATGTGATGTTTGTGCTCGGCGGGCAGGTGAAGGGCGGTAAGGTTTACGGCAGGTGGCCGGGGCTGGCGAACGAGCAACTGAACGAGGGCCGCGATTTGGCGGTAACGACGGACTTTCGCCGCGTGCTGGGCGAAGCGGCTTACCGGACGTTGGGCTCCAGGAACATGGACTTGGTATTTCCGGGAGCACAGGTCGATCCGGCCGAGTTTTTGAACTTCAGCCAAGGATAAAAGCGGCTTTTGTTGATTCTGCGGAAGTAATGGGCTTGTCCGGATTCTGTTTATGGAATGTAAATTCTTTCAATCTACCGAATAGTGGAAAAATAGGGACAACTTTTTGCTGGAACCCGCGTCTTATTGGGTGTACCAAGCAAACGCCGGACTAGCAGTTCCCACGGTGCGGCTTCCAATATCCGCAACAAAAACTCCCCACCAAATGTGAGGCCTCCAGTGTATCGGGGGCCTTCTCTCCTTAAGGCTTTAGTGTGGCTCAGGCGAGGTTGAGACGCCGGTCGAGGGCTATCGCGCCGGGTCCGTAGAAGGTCAACATGACGGCTATGACGAAGAGGGCAAGAGAATACTCGGAGCCTGCGTAGCCGTGGTGGCGGTTGACCATGATCAGCGCGACGAGCATGTTGATCGTGACCATGAAGGCAGCAAGGCGCGTGAGGAGCCCGAGGATAAGAAGGATGCCGCCTACGAACTCTGTGAAAGCTGAGACGTAACCGAGCCATCCGGGGAAGCCAAGGGTGGCCACGAAGTGAGCGTGATGGTCCAGCGCGCCGTGGGGCACGACTTTAGGGTAGCCGTGATAGATCATCGATGCGCCGAGGACGAGGCGCAGGAGAAGCGCGCCGAAGGGTTGCAGGCTGTTGAGCCACTTGATCATGGTTTCAGCGTAGCTGTGAGGCTTGAGGATTTGGGATGGAGTCTAGCGGGCGGGTGTCGGGGAAGGTACGAGGGCGGGAATGGGTGTGGCGGGGAGATATTGATCTAGAAATCGGGTGAGGCTTTGGTTGAATGCTAATGCTGATGGAGTGGTGAGCTCTACGGTGAGCCTGGGATTGGCGGCGGTGGTGAAGGCTTGCTCGAGTTGGGTGCTGCGAGAGATCAGGAGTTTTGGCGTGCGGAGGGTGGAGAGTGGCTGTGCGAGCGGGAAACGGTCGTGAAAGAGGAGACGGACGGGGAGGATTGAGGCGCGTGGGTCGCGGAGAACTGTGTCGAGAAGGTCGGTGCGTGGGTTATCGAGAATAACGGCGGGGATCGCTGTTTGAGTTGCGGCCAGGTGCGTTGCGAGTGAGGCGCCGGTGCCGGTGCCGTAGGGGATGATTCTTGCTGCGGGGATGGAGCGGGAGTTGGTGAGGTATTGGAGGGCGGCGTCGGTGTCGTGGGTCATGGTCTGCTGGCTGGGCCGGACGGGGGCGCTTTGGCCGTAGCCTCGGTAGTCGATGGCGCAGACGTTGATGCCGAGGTTGTGCAAGGCGGCGAGGGTGGGGATGGAGTTGGCGAGCGTGCCGTTGCCGTCGGGGAGAAAGAGGATGGTCAGGTGGGCGTAGCGGCCACCGGGGTCTGACGGGATCCACCAGCCGGTGAGTTGTGGAGTGGCGGAGTCGCCGGGATCGAAGCGGAGTAGTTCGTAGGAAACGCCTGCGATGGATGCGGGAGACGCCGAGGTTCGGATTGGGTGAAGGACCAGTTGCCACTGGCCCTGGTAAAAGAGCAGGCAGAGGGTGAGGTAGCCGCAGAAGAGCGCGGCGAGAATGGTGAAGGCGATGGCTTTGATGAGCCAGACGGGGCTGACTTCTTCCTGGTGATTGCGCTGAGGTGCGGGACGCTTGTCTGGCTTGGGTGTGGGGCGGGGCATGGAGAGGTTCTGTATCGACTTTAGCATTGGGCTCTGGCGCCGGCGGCGAGGGAGGCGTTGGAGCGGGCCGGGGATTTAACATGGAGGCAAGGAGATTTTCGTGGCGAAGTGGGTGAGGTTGTGCGGGTTGGCCGAGGCGCCGGCGGTGGGACAGGTTGCGGAGGCTGAGGTGGAAGGTATCGCGGTGTGCCTGGCGAATGTGAATGGAGTGTTATCGGCGCTGGATAATGTTTGTCCGCACCGGCAGGGGCCGCTGGGACAAGGTTGGTTGGAGGGGGAGTCGGTGGTGTGTCCGTGGCACTCGTGGACGTTCAGCACGCGGACGGGTGTGTCGGAGTATCCGGTAGATGAACGTGTGGATGTCTTTCCGATAAGGGTGGAGGCGGAGAATGTGCTGGTGGATATTGAGTGTGCACGGAGGGGAATCCAGCTTGGGTCATCCGCAGATTGTTGAAAAGATATGTGGTGCGGATACGGGTGGCTGCGATAGGCTGCGTCTAAACAGCCGCATGCATGAAGGCGGTTGGTTCGAAGGAGTATTCACCATGAAATTGCGCGTATTGTTCCTTGCCGTTATCGCAGTTGTGGTTCTGGCTGGTTCTGTGGTTCCTGCCAATGCCGCCTCCCATCATCGCCATCACCGTCACCATCATCACAAATAGATTGCAGTAATTGACAAGACGGCCCGGCTCCCTTTGGCCGGGTCTTTTTTTGTGATTTGTGTGAAAGGGATTTCAATCGCGAGCAATGCCTTCCTGCGTGGATAACTGATAGAATCTATTAAATCCACTCCAAACAGGAGAGGCAATGCAGGCAATACTGGCGCTTGAAGACGGGCTCATTTTTCGCGGCAAGAGTTTTGGCGCACGGGCGGAACGGTCCGGCGAAGTGGTCTTCAATACATCTTTGACCGGCTACCAGGAGATCTTTACAGATCCTTCGTATGCGGGCCAGATCGTCGTTCTTACGAACCCTCACATTGGAAATTATGGAACGACTCCGAGTGACGCAGAGTCGAAGAAGCCTTATATCGAAGGGCTGGTGACGCGCGAGTTTTCTCCGGTGAGCTCGAACTGGCGCTCGACGCAGGTGGCCGATGAGTACCTGGAGCGCTATGGCGTGCCGGTGATTGCAGAGATCGATACGCGGGCGGTGGTACGGCATCTGCGGGCCAATGGCGTGATGCGCGGCGTGATTGCTTCTGGTGAGAATCTCGATGCGGATGCGCTGGTTGCGAAGGCGCGGGCGATTCCCAAGATGGAAGGGACTGACCTGGCCAGCGTGGTGACGACGAAGGTTGCTTACGAGTGGGATGCCAATGAGCCGAAGAACCAGACGGGCGATGCGTTCCTGAGCAAGGCAGAGGGCGGCTCGGAGCAAATGCATGTAGTTGCGTATGACTTCGGCATCAAGGAGAACATTCTGCGGATGCTAACGCGCGAGAACTGCCGCGTGACGGTGGTTCCGGCGACTACTTCGGCGAAAGATGTGCTGGCAATGGAGCCGGATGGGGTGTTCTTCTCGAATGGGCCGGGTGATCCGGAGCCACTGGAGTATGCGGTCGAGAATGTGAAGGAGTTGCAGGGGAAGAAACCGATCTTCGGGATTTGTCTTGGGCATCAGATATTCGGGCTCGCGCTAGGCGGGAAGACTTACAAGCTGAAGTTTGGGCATCACGGCGGGAATCATCCGATTATGAACCACCAGACGGGCAAGGTGGAGATTACGGCGCAGAACCATAACTTCAATGTCGATCCGGATTCGCTGCCGGCGGATGTGGAGAAAACACATACGAATTTGAACGACCAGACGCTGGCGGGGTTGCGGCACAAGACGGACCCGATGTTCAGCGTGCAGTACCATCCGGAGGCTAGTCCGGGACCGCATGACTCGCATTATCTCTTCCGGGATTTTCGGAAGATGATGGAAGAGTTCAAAAAATAAACAATCGGCGCGGCTTTGGTCGCGCATTTTTTCGGGCCAAGAGTTTTGGACAGAAAGAAGAGATATGCCACGCAGGAATGACATTGCGAAGATTCTGGTGATCGGCTTGCTGGCGATTTCAGTCTCCATGACTGCACAGATATCTTTTGATGAACATTTTGCCCTCGCAAAGCAGGGGAAGTTAGGGGCGCGTGAGGCTGCGTTCACAAAGAATTGTGGAGTTGATCGTGCTTCTTCGACAGTGACCTATGGCCGAAGCCTCGATGAAAACTGGACATTCAAGCGTGTGAGTTCTGTCGGTAATGGGCGCGACGATGCCGAAATGGATTTTCTCGGAAATGTCGAAATCTGGAGCGTAGATGGCAAAGCCAGATTTTTGAATGTGTGGTTCCTTATCATGGACACTGGGAACTCTTCGAATGAGATGTTCTGTCTCGACGACAACGGGCATGTGCTGACGCAGGAATCGCTCAACGTGTATGAGCCGGTAGATGGATCAAATGTGGGTTGGCGGCGGTTACGCTTAGTTAGCTTTCCGGGAACTGCAAAGGCTCGCGTTCTAAGAAGTGTGTTTTTGAATGATGCGGGAGCGCAGATTAGCGCACCCAAGCTGAGCAAGGAAGATCTGGGGGAATCGAATGGTCATTCGTCTCCGGATCTTGCTCAAGATTTAGTCGCGAAGGTTTCGCGGAGGAAATAGTAAAAGATGCCACGCAGGAATGACATTGCAAAGATTCTGGTGATCGGCTCGGGGCCGATTGTGATTGGGCAGTCGGCGGAGTTCGACTACTCCGGCACGCAGGCGTGTAAGGCGCTGAAGGCCGAGGGGTATGAGGTGGTACTGGTGAATTCGAACCCGGCGTCCATCATGACTGACCCTGAGGTTGCCGACCGCACTTATATTGAGCCGCTGACGGCTGCGTATGTTGAGGAGATTCTCCGTGTGGAAGCGGAGATGCTTGACTCGGGCGGGAGAGCGGGGAATGGGAAGTTTGCTCTGCTGCCTACGGTGGGCGGGCAGACGGCGCTGAATCTTGCGGTGGATCTTGCTGATTCGGGTGTGCTGGACAAGCTCGGTGTGGAATTGATTGGTGCGAAGCTGGAGGCGATCAAGAAGGCAGAGGATCGGCTGCTTTTCAAGGATGCGATGACGAAGATCGGGCTCGATATGCCGCGGTCTGCGCTTATTAACAACATTCGCGATGGTCTAGAGTTTGCCGGCAAGATTGGGTTTCCGGTGGTTATCCGGCCTTCGTTTACGCTCGGTGGTTCGGGCGGCGGGATTGCCTACAACCGTGAAGAATTGATGGAGATTCTCGCTCGCGGGCTCGATCTTTCGCCGGTGCATGAGTGTCTGCTTGAGGAGAGCGTGCTGGGTTGGAAGGAGTATGAGCTGGAGGTGGTGCGTGATTTGAAGGACAACGTCATCATCATCTGCTCGATTGAGAATTTCGATCCGATGGGTGTGCATACGGGAGATTCGATTACGGTAGCCCCGGCGCAGACGCTGACGGATCGCGAGTACCAGGCGATGCGCGATGCTGCGATTGCGGTGATCCGCGAGATTGGAGTGGAGACCGGCGGAAGCAATGTGCAGTTTGCGGTGAATCCGCTGAATGGGCGCATGACGGTGATTGAGATGAATCCGCGCGTGTCACGGTCTTCGGCGCTGGCTTCGAAGGCGACGGGTTTTCCGATTGCGAAGATTGCGGCGCGGCTTGCGGTTGGATACACGCTGGATGAGATTCAGAACGATATTACGAAGGCTACGCCTGCCTGCTTCGAGCCGACGATTGATTATGTTGTCGTGAAGATTCCGAAGTGGCAGTTTGAGAAGTTTCCCGGCGCGGATGATGTGCTTGGGCCGCAGATGAAGTCGGTCGGAGAAGTGATGGCGATCGGCCGGACCTTCAAGGAAGCGATGATGAAGGCGGTACGGTCGCTTGAGACGGGCAGGAAGGCAACGGCTGATGACATCGAGCCTCGGCGGCTGACGCAACGGCTGGTAACTCCCCATCCGGATCGGCTCGCTTATATTCGCTATGCGTTTGAGCGCGGGATGACGGTGCGCGAAGTGGCGCGAATGACTTCGATGGACCCTTGGTTTCTGTACCAGATCAAGCAGATTACCGATGAGATCAAGGCGATTGGCGGCGTGCCGATGGCGGAGGTCACGGCGGAGCAGCTGCGGACGGCGAAGCGGATGGGAATCTCCGATGAGCGGCTGGCGGCTGTTTGGGGGCTGACCGGCGCTGAGGGGACGGCGGCGGTTCGTGCGCTGCGCAAGAAGTTGAACGTGATGCCGGTGTACAAGCTGGTGGATACTTGCGCGGCGGAGTTTGAAAGCTACACGCCTTATCTCTACAGCTGCTATGACGAAGAGGATGAGGCGGCGCCGACGAATAAAAAGAAGATTCTGATTCTTGGCAGCGGGCCGAACCGGATTGGGCAGGGAATCGAGTTCGATTACTGCTGCTGCCATGCTGCGTTTGCGCTGCGCGAGGATGGCTACGAGACCATCATGGTGAACTGCAATCCGGAGACAGTGTCGACCGACTACGACACTAGCGACCGGTTGTATTTTGAGCCGCTGACTCTCGAAGACGTGCTGGGTGTGTATGAGCATGAGGCTTCGAGTGGCGCAGAGATCGGGATGATCGTGCAGTTTGGCGGACAGACTCCGTTGAATCTTTCACTGCCGCTGAAGAAGGCCGGCGTGCCAATCATCGGGACTTCGCCGGAGTCGATCGACCTGGCGGAAGATCGCAAGCGGTTTGGGAAGTTGATAGAAGAGCTGAAGATTCCACAGCCCGAGGGCGCGATGGCGACCAGCGTAGAAGAGGCGGTGGCCGGGGCGAATCGCGTTGGGTATCCGGTGCTGGTGCGGCCTTCGTATGTGCTGGGTGGGCGAGCGATGGTGATCGCGTATGACGACGCCGCTGTGGTGCAGTATATGTCGACGGCGATTGAGTATTCGCAGGAGCGGCCTGTGCTGATCGACCACTTCCTCGAAGATGCGATTGAGTGCGATGTAGACGCGCTTTGCGATGGCGATGACGTTTTGATCGCGGGGATCATGCAGCATATTGAAGAGGCAGGCATTCACTCTGGCGACTCTTCATGTGTGCTGCCGGCGGTCGATCTGAGCGATGATGTGCTGGAGACGATTCGCGAGTACACGCGGAAGCTGGCGATGGCGTTGAGCGTGCGCGGGTTGGTGAACATTCAGTTCGCGATTCAGCGAGGTAAGGTCTATGTGATTGAGGTGAATCCTCGCGCGTCGCGCACGGTGCCATATGTTTCGAAGGCGACGGGGATTCCTCTGGCGAAGGTTGCTTCGCGCATCATGGTTGGCCGGAAGCTGAAAGAGTTGTTGCCGGAGCAGGTGGCGAATGGGAAAGATCTTGATACGGGTTCGCACTTCTATGTGAAGTCGCCGGTATTTCCGTGGGGCAAGTTCCAGGGCGTGGATACGGTGCTGGGGCCGGAGATGAAGTCGACCGGTGAGGTGATGGGCGTTGCGGATAACTTCGGCGAGGCGTTTGCCAAGGCGCAGATTGCGGCTGGACAGGTGCTTCCGCTCAAAGGGACTGTGTTTCTCAGCGTGAACGATCATGACAAGGATCGGACCGTTGCGTTGGCGCGGCAGTTTGTAGAGATGGGCTTCCATCTTGTGGCGACACATGGGACTGCAGTGGTGCTGGAGCATGCTGGGCTGCAGCCGGAGCGGGTGCATAAGGTCAAAGAGGGCCGGCCAAACGTCGTGGACCTGATCAAAGGCGACCGGATTCAACTGATCGTCAACACACCGCGCGGGCAGGATACGTTCTTCGATGAGAAGGCAATCCGGCGCGCCGCAGTGCTGGCGCGGATTCCGACGATTACGACTCTCGCGGCGGCGCAGGCTGCGGCTGAGGGCATTGCGGCGCTGCAGCGAGGCACGCTGAGCGTGGTTGCGCTGCAGACATTGCACCTGGACCGGTTTGCTGGTGAGACGAAGGCGGTTGCTGAGGTCTAGCTGCTGACGGGGTGCGAGGCTCAGGATTTGAGGGCGAACTTTGCACCGGCGGCGTAGCCGATCATGGAGAGCGGAATCCATGTGCCGACGAGCAGGCCGTCGCCAGCCAACAGTCCGCTGCCGTGATGCAGGGTGAAGAACGTGCGCCATAGCTTTTCGACTGCGCCGCAGTTCTCGCACAGGCCGTTACCGGTGGGAAGATCGAGCACCCAGACGCAGGTGATGGAGAAGATCACGACGCCTGAGATCCAGATGTAGGTGGCGATGTCGTTGTGATACATGCGCGCGAGGACAAAGGCTCCGAACATCGGAACCAGAAACGCGAGAACAGTGCCGATTATCTTGGGCGAGGAAGAATCGGGGTCGGGGTGTTTGATGGACATGAGACCGATGACGAGGATGAGCAGCAGGCAGGCAATGGCGGTGTGGATGAGGAACCATGCGGCCTCGCGGTTCAGGTCGCTCAGAGATTTGTCGTGCGAGATGTCTCTTTGGTTCACCATGGCGTCCTGAAAAAGGTTATCGCGGATCGAATTCGGCGGCGGCTTGTTTCGGTTACGTCTTTCGGGGAATGTGCGTATTGGTTAACACTCGCGGTCGCGGATTTCGCGCGCTGGCGCTGGTTAGAATAGAAACATGCTGCTCGATGGGCTTCAACTACCTCTGACGACGCCGTTTTATCCTGACGGCCGCATCAATCTTCTCAAGCTGGAACATAATGTGGCGCGCTACTCAAAGACTCCCGTTGCCGGACTGGTGGCGTTGAGTGGATTTGGCGATCCGGCGATGTTGTCGGACGACGAGACGCGCCAGATCCTTAAGAGTGTTGCGGGCGTGGCTGCAGCTGAGAAGGTGTTGGTGGCTGGAGTCTCGCGCGACAGTGTTGCCGGCACGCTTGAGCTGGCTGAGAGTGCGGCGAAATTTGGTTATGATGCGGTGCTGGTGAAGCGGCCTTCGTTGTCTTCGGGTAGTCATGGCAAAGAGGGGAAGGAGCTGCTGACGTACTTTCAGGCGGTCGCGGATCGCTCTGCGCTTCCTGTGGTGCTTTATGACGCGGGCCATGAGGAACTATTGCCGGTCGACGTGGTGATCGAACTGGCTGGGCATCCGCAGGTTCTTGGCCTGGTGGAAGGTGTTGGCGCGCGGGAGCGATTCGAGGCTCTTAGCGTGGGGACGACCGGCGTCAAGAGGCAGGTGGCGGTGACGGCGGTGTTTGCCGCGGTGACGGGACGCATGCGGGTTCGCGATGAAGAAACGGCGAACGGGTTGATTGCGCCCAGTAGTTTGGCTGGCGGCGGTGCAGCGGCTGCGGTTGCTCCGGCGAGGACGATTGCGAAGACGCGGACGAAACTTGTCGGGTTTCAGATTTTGTCGGGCAGGACCGCGGGGGTGTTGGACGGTCTGCGGGCTGGGGCCGTCGGGGCGATGCCTGGGTTTGCGGCTTCGGCTCCGCAGGCTTGTTATGAGGTGCTTGCGGCGTGGAAGGATGGCGACCAGGGGTTGGCGGAAGAGAAGCAGGTCCGGCTTGAGCCGGTGGCGCAGCGAGTGGAAGAAGAGCTGGGCGTTGCCGGGATCAGGTTTGGATGCGACCTGAATGGGTATTTCGGTGGGATGCCTCGTCTGCCAATGCTGCCGCTTACGGGCGACGAGCGCGCGGAGGTTGAGGCGCTAATGCAGGGATTGCGTAACTGAAGGGTTGCTTGAGATCCGCGCGATGAGTGCTACTTCGGAGTTACCGTGACACCCATGCCGCTGAGTTTGCTGCGTGCCTGCATGGCCTCTGGAGAGTTCGGATAGCGCTGGATGAGGTTGCGGAACTCCCGGATGCCGGCGTCCTTCTGATTCTGCGCGACCAAAGCCATGCCTTTGTGCAGGTGAGCGACGGGCACCTTGTTGCTGTCAGGATACTGGTCGATGACTGCGTCGTAGGCCTTGATGGCGGCGGCATATTTCCCACCGCGGTAGGCAATTTCGGCCTGATAGTAGTAAGCGTTTCCGGAGAGCGGGTTGTCGGGGTAGTTCTTCACGACATCGCCGAACTCGGAGGCTGCGAGGGCGTATTTCGCTGCCATGTAGTCGCCGAGGGCGGTCTTGTAGAGTTCGTCGGCCGGTGGTGCGCCTCCCGATAGGGATGCAGGCGCTACGGGCGCGGGCGCTACCGGTACATCGGCGGGCGGAATGTTGGCGGAAGGTTTGCCTCGACGACCGCTGGGAGCTGGCGGCGGGGGATTATCCGGAACGGAGTTTACAGGCGGAGAAGACAGAGCTGAGCCGCCACCCGGCTGGTTCTGCATGTTGGCGCTCATCGATTGTTGCTGGCTCTGGACATCCTGCACGAGCTTCTGCAGGGAGCCGATGCGGGCCTTGATCTCGTCTACGGAGTCGTTCAGTGACTGAATCTGGCCGGAGATCTGGTCGGTTTTGCCGGATTGGGCCTCCTGCTGAGCCTGCATCTGTTTTTGCAGGCTTTCGACGACTGCGCTCATCTTGTTGATGGAGTCGGCGCTCTGCTGGATGAGATCCTTCATGACACCCATGCGCTCGTCATTGGACTGTTGCAGCCTGGCGACGGCGTCCTGGAGCTGCTGAATCTGGGTCTGCAACTGCACCATGTCCTTGCTGACGGCAAAGGCGGGCGAGGCGCAGCAGAGAGCAGCGCCAAAGAGAACTGCCGCCACGAACGGGCGTTTTTTGCGTTGGTTTCGCTGGATGGGCTGATTGGTGTTCATGGCAGGAGCACGCCTGGCTTTCTGTCTTCCGGCTCAGCCCTCGCGTGTGAGCTGCCTGAGGGCCGGGCCGGAGTATGACGGTGAGGATTAGCGATCGAGAGAGAACTGGGCTCGCCGGTTCTGCTGCCAGCAGCTCTCTTCCTCTTCAGTGCAGAACTGCTTCTCTTTGCCGTAGCTGATGACGCGGAGGCGATTGGAGGCGACGCCTGCTGAGATCAGCGCGGTGCGGGCGGCGTTGGCGCGGTTTTCGCCGAGCGCGAGATTGTATTCGGCCGAACCGCGGTCATCGCAGTAGCCACCGATGACGACCTTGATGGAGGGATGCGCGGTGAGGTACTCGGCTGCCTTGGCTGTGGAGGTGGCGGCGTCAGGTCGCAGATCGAAGC
>Ga0206964_10221_pt1 | contig 17017 bp, 17 predicted proteins | sample Alteio_BWOrgHeat_25_FD_152980 | JGI IMG/M metagenome (GOLD analysis project Ga0206964, IMG submission 152980) | Enriched cells from forest soil in Barre Woods Harvard Forest LTER site, Petersham, Massachusetts, United States -... | ecosystem: Environmental > Terrestrial > Soil > Temperate forest >...
CAAGAGGTCTCCATATTCATTGTGAAGACAATGAGCGAATTGCTCCAAGCGGTTCTGTTGGTGCTCCGTTATAGAGTTGCGTCGGATAAGTCCGTAGACTTGATACCCTTTCTCCAACAGATATTCGGCGAGATAACTGCCGTCTTGACCCGAGATTCCAGTAATGAGGGCTGTTTTAGGCATGATGGGAATGTATTACGGACTGAATAGTTTTCAGAAGGCCTTCCTGAAGGCTGTGAAAATGGAAGTTTGATGGCCAACCCGTTAGACTTAACGCTCGACTCATATCGAGGGTTCGGTACGGCGTATCAATACCTTTGGAGGTATTGTAGGTTATCTTTCCCTCATACCTCATAATTTTCACGAGTGTATCAACTACTTCCGATATGCTATGAGTAATGCCGCTACCAATATTGAGCAAGGCACCTCCAAACTCCAAATGAAGGAGGATTCCCTCTACCGCATCGTCCACGTATACGAAATCGCGCCTTTGTGTCCCGTCACCCCAAATCTCCAACTCCTTGGGGTTCTCCTGCATTCGACGAATGAGCGACGGGATGACATGAAAGCTGGCGTCGTCCGGGCCATAAACGCTTCCGAGAACCAGGAACGTTCCCCGGAGGCCGTGCTGCCGCTTGTAGGCCTCCAAGCCGACGCCCATGAATTTCTTCACCATTCCATAGTGCTCTGTCGGCGAGTGCATGGGTCCATCCCAGTAGGTCTCTTCACAGGCATTATTCACCCTTTCTGGGTAGGCCCAAAGCGAACTTAGGCCGATGAGTCGGCTTTGAGGTTGATATCTGCTCCATGCCTCGAGAACATTCAATCCCATTGCCGCATTACCATGGAATTGTGTAGCAGCGTTCTCCGCAGACCATAATGCATTTCCCTGCAAGTCTGCCGCGTGGAGGATATAGTCAAAGAGACCAAATTCATTAAACAATCGCCTTACCTGATCACGATCGGTCAAATCGTACTCCCGCCCGACACTCACCACCTCTCCGCCTGCATTGCATCGTCTAATGGCCTTTGTCAGATGCTTGCCAATGAACCCTCGACCTCCTGTAACCAGAAATCGGCTCATCGCCTTATCATATCCGGCGTCAATATCGGTGCCACGCGGAATGTGTCGCTCTCGTAATCTTCACCGCCGCGAATGCCGTCAGTAAATACCACGAATTGATTGGGTTCGATTATCTCCAAAGCATGGACCTCATACGGAGGACTCGTGACCAAATCATATTCGCTCACCAGGATTGATTTCACCGGCTCGCTCTTGTCGAATGGTTGATACCAATATCGCAGCGAGCCTCTTGTCACGAATATATATTGGGTCGTGTTCTTATGGTAGTGATTGCCGCGAATAAGACCGCCCCGTTTCGACTCGATTATTGCAGCGTGTTGAAATGGAGTTTTATATAAAATATCCGAGATTTGACCCCGTTCGTCTCTTGTTGCTGGAAGGATACGTTTATGTGTCATTGAGTGGGTTGTAGGGATCGAGAAACTTTATGTTGGAATTGAGCGAGAGCAGAAGTTTCTGCAAGGAATATGAGATATTCCATGACAGGATCAGCGCATAAACCGAACCATAGTCCTTGAAGACGGCATCGCGTGTGATGGGAATCCGTGTCCGAGGCGTAAATTTGCCAATCTTACTCGGCGAAGCGTCTGTAACAAAATCGACGACTGTGGAATCAAGGTTATAATAGTTCAAAAAGGTATTACCCTTGGCGGCCGCGCCAACGCAAAGGACCGAATGCCCCTGCTCTTTCAAGTGATAGAACCGCGCGAGGAACCGAAGGCGAACTTGAGTGATCTCCTGCATGAATGAACGATAGGTGTCGGCCTCGAACAAGCCCGAGGCCTCCTCCCTCGCAACAAGTGCCGCGACCGGGGCGGGCGGCACCGCGCCTCCGTTGGAGGCGCTGGCATGGTTAACGTATACTCGGATTGAACCACCGTGATAATCGACCTCCTCCACATCACTCACCCGCAAGCCTATAGAATTGAATAAGTTAACCGCCGATTTTACAGTCATGTAGCTAACGTGCTCGTGGTAGATTTGGTCAAATTTCTTTTGGGCTACAGATGTCGCCCAATACGGCAACTCGAACACAAAAGTCCCGTTCGGAGCCAGGATTTCCTTGATTCCAAGAGCGAAGTCTAGGGGGTCGTTGGCGTGATTGAACACGTTATTGGCCACGATCAATCGCGGTTGCGATGGAAGTGCACTCAGATTCTCCCGCATCAAGCGAAGTCCAAATAGGCCAGCAATCGTCTTAACTTGGCGTTGCGCAGCAAGAAGAGCCATTGCCGGTGAGGGATCCACACCGATCGCCATGTACCCCGCCCTCTGGAATTGCTCGGCTAAAAACCCATCGTTGGAGCCGACTTCCAAGACAAAATCGCTTTTAGCTAATCCCGTCTTTCTTCCCACATGAATCGCATACTCTTGCCAATGACTACGGGACGTCTGAGAATTAGCGGATGTGTAGGAATAATCGTAGATAACATAACGCTCATCCGGACTCGTTATCGTTCGCGATTGGACATGCCCACAATTCTTACATAAATCACAAACGAGCGGGTACGAGCGGTCCGGCTCTGCCAGCCGGCTCTCTGGAATGAAAGTATCCGCCATCGGGTGCATTCCAAGATTGATAATCTCATTCAGGGCATTCGAGCGGCAACTGATGCATTGGGTTCTAAACATGGGATTCGCTCTCTAGATTGTTAGATAATCTCTACCCAAATAGGGCCCGTTTTTACACTCTATCATCACAGTTCCATCCTCAAAACACTCCAGTCCATGCCCCCCGCGAAAGGTAATAAGCATCCCATGCGCGCTCAAATCTCCCTCGTGAAGCAGAGAGTGATCAAGGTCGAATAATCTCACACGCAGTTGCCCTCGAATAACCATCCAGCACTCCTGGGTAATATTTAAGCCCTGCATTACCGCTTTCGAACGAGGACAATGAATATGCGGCGGCACCGCTGTGCCCCGCGAAAGATTTAACACCGACACCTGCAATCCCTGGTCGTTCTCACTGAGATTTACACGCCCTTCGGGCACCTCGTCTGTCTTCAATATGATATGCAATAACAACTCCGGAGACTCTTTGGAAAATATCTTTAGCATTACAGTTTGTGTTCTGGACGAATCCTAGTTCCCTCTGAAGACTGCCCTCCCGGGCCATACTGTTTGAGACATTGTGAAGAACAATCAGCCGCCCTTTTTCACGGACCCCTGTAACTTCGAGAGGTAAATTGCCGACGCCACTCGGAAACACCTCACGGGCTGTGAGACACAGTGCTGGTGATAAATTGAACAATTCGATCCGCAGCCTTTCCGTCGAGCCCTAAGAACATTTCAGGTATCACACGTCGACGAACCCGCTCGTGCCATGCGATCCTGGATTTTTCATCGTATACCAATTCCATCACCGCATCCGAGAGGGCTGCGGGCTGATTGACTGCAACCGCGCCTCCAAACTCCACCAATGAGACTTTGGTTTCACGATCAGACAGTCCCTCAAGCAACACGACCGGCACTCCTTCCAACACAGCCCGATTAACCGTCGCCGAAAAAGCAGATACTGCAACATCATGGTCGCCGACAATTTTCTCAGAATCGGAAATGTTATCTAATTTCACTCGCCCACCCTCTTTATATAATTCCGCGATTATCTCCAAGCGTGCCATATCTTCGGGTGGCGACCGCGGATGAGCTTTAATAGTTAGGGATAGATTGAGCGTGTGAGCGGCCGCCTTTGCAAGACTCCGGATGTAATTTTCGTATAATGGATAACCAAATAGCCCCCATTGATGAATGAAAAGAACACTCTTATTTGACCCAACGGGCCGCAGCGGCTTTGCCACGGCGCCGTCATATAGCGGCGATCCCGTTATTGCATGGATCTGCCTCCTTTTCATGACTTTTCGCTGCACCCTGCTAAAGTAAGCGTTCGGTGCGCACAAGTAGGATGACGCTATACCTTCTGCGTTCGACGGGGCAAATCTTGCACCAGACAAGCCGACAAGCCGCCTCATTATCCTTTGCCGAGTGGACCAATAGCGGGATGGAACGCTACCGACCGCAGCACCGCCGGACTCGGGCACGAGAAATACCGGCAGATCTTGCTTTCTTCCCCATTCAGCGACGGCGCGGTTGAAAATCGCCCCATCGTCGTAAAGCAGCACGGCATCAATGAATTTGGGATCCTGTTGACGTAACAGCTGCCGGTAACATGATACTGTTTTGAAAAACGCTTTGACGGCGTTGCCGCGAAATCTCTCCGCGGAGTTAGCTAATCCAAGCAAAAGCCTCCAATCGGACGGACTATCAGCGCAATGCCACGAGCCGTCAGCGGCCTTCGTCATGACGCGAGCGGAAAGCCCGCGAGTCCGCATGCGCTCGCAAAGTCTTCCGGTCATAATCTGTGAGGTGGGGTTCGCGTTGACGATCAAGACGCTCAAAGGACCCGACTCCTCATGCCGAGACATTGCCTTCATTGAATCATGCCAAAGTCGCATTTGGCGCCATCGACTTTCGGCAAATTGATTGATCATCACCGCTACCTTTGTGAGTTCGGTAGTATATGCAGCATAGTCCCACCACAAATGTCACTCCTTCGGAAATGACCACTCCAAAGGCTATCGCGCCGAGACTCCTTAAGAGGACAAAGCATATCCAAGGCAGCGCCAAACCCAATAGGAGCCGGGTGCCCGTGTGGATCGCCATCATGGCCCATGATTTTAGGCTACATAGCGCATTCGCCGCGATTGATCCGCCAACAAAGATTCCCGCGATCGTCATCCACCTTGCCGCCCATTCCGATCCACGGTAAGCCGGAAACCATTGGTGCAGGGCAAACGGAAGCAGGCAGTTTAGAAGAGCCGCCACCGGCAGCGAACATAAGACCGCGCCCACAGCGGTGTTGCGCGCGATTGGCCAAAGGTCAATGGCCTTGCCCGATTTGCCTAATTGATAGGACATTCTCGGGTATATATATTGCGCTATAGATGCCGGCACGATAAATAACGCGGACATGATTGCATTTGCGGGAGCAAATAATCCGACGAGTAAGACGCCTCCATTGGCCAATAGAAGCAGACGCGGAAATGTTCCGACTATGCCCTCAAGATAAGCGAAAATAAAGATAGGTGTACCCGTTCGCAACAATAGGCCCAAATCAGCCCAAGAGAATCGTCCCAAGTGGCGGAGCGGACGACCAATGTAGTTTAGCGAACATCCCACTAAAGAAAGGAATACGAACCGGCCGGCCATTCCACCCAACCCATACCGGCTTACTATGGGCAAAGTTGCCACCGCCAGCAATGTTTCTGCCAACAGAATCTTCGTGAGCGTCTCAAAGGCTCCCTCCGCACGGTAGGTGACCGTCAAATAGTTACGATACAGCGCCGAAGCTGTTCCCGCCAGCGCAGCAAAAATACATAGCAGCACCAGCTTCGACCGTGCCAGCACTAGGGCGATTGGCACTCCCATCAACAGCAAAATTATTATCGCAAAGACGGTAGCGGTCTGAGCGGTCCCCGCAAGATCGGCCGCGACCTTGTCGTTGCTTTTCCCGGATGCAAACGGCAACTCACGATTCAAGCCATTCGTCACACCCGCCTGCACCAGTGATGCATAAGTCAGAATCAACATTGCCGATTGCCACGTTCCCATTGTCACAGGAGCGAGCCAGCGAAGAATCAGCAAATTGCATCCCATATTCGCAATCTGACTAAATATCGAAACAGCGCTATAACGAAACAGAGTCCTGTGGCCTCTTACTCCGGATTTCCAGGTAGCAACCCAGTAAACTATCCTCGACCCGCCGAGCTGTTCAATTAACGACGCCATTGACGGATCGATGAAGCCACCAATTTTAGCATAGCGTGGGTAACCTGTATTCCACCATCAAATAACATAAGGACCATGGGGTATTATCTTCCCCTGCCTTTGAAACCACGCGATCGTGCGATGCAAGCCATCCTCTAGCGATATCTTTGGCACCCACCCCAATAATTTGAATGCCAGCGACGGGTCGGCAAGCAGACGCTCTACCTCGCTTTTCTCCGGCCTAAGCCTTTGTTGATCCGATTCAATCCGTATCTCGGAGCCTATAAGTCTAGCAATCATCAGCACCAAATCGCCTATGCTGATTTCACGACCCGAACCTAGATTTATAGTTTGTCCGATGGCGCCAGTCGCCGCACCCGCTGCGACAAATCCATCGACAGTATTCGCCTGGAAATTCAGATCGCGCGTGGGCGTAAGGTTGCCCAACTTTATCGGCCCGCCAGAAAGCGCCTGCGTGATGATTGTCGGCACGATCGCCCTCATTGACTGGCGAGGTCCAAATGTGTTGAAAGGGCGAACAATCACCACCGGTACTCCATATGTTAAATAAAACGCTTCGGCCATCTTATCCGCGCCAATTTTGCTTGCTGCATACGGCGATTGCCCCTGCAAGGAATGGCCTTCGGTAATCGGGACTGAAAGGGCTGTACCATATACCTCGCTAGTCGAGGTATGAACAAGACGCTGCACACCGGACTCCCGGACCGCGTGTAGAACGTTCATCGTTCCTTCAATATTCGTCCGAATATAGGATGCCGGAGCACGATAGGAATATGGAATTCCTATAAGCGCCGCCAAATGGAAAACAACATCCATATTCCTCACCGCGCCGCATACACTATCGCGATCGGTGATATCCCCAGCGATAACCTCCATAGCGCTTCGGTGCGGCGACTGATCAAGCCAACCACAGGTGCCCAGCGCATTATAATGAACAAATGCGCAAACACGTGCGCCCTCCTCAGCCAAACGTTCAGCAAGATGACTGCCAATAAAACCACCTGCGCCTGTGATCAACACACGTTTATCTCTCCAGCTGCTCATGGCGCCCCCTCTCTCGCCTGCCGAAGTTGCTCTGCCAGTCCTACGTCAATCCAGTCGCTTTGCATGGGAAATGCGCCCACAGGGTCACCACGTTCTATACATTCGTCAAAGAGGCGTGTCAAGGGATAGAATTGCCGAGGGATCCGATTCAAGATGGACGGGGACAGTGCATATATTCCAGCGTTGATGCTTCGAGCGATCGTTGGCTTCTCGTCCAAGCGAATTATGCAATTATTCTTTACCTCAACGCAACCGAATGGAACTTCATGTACATACGGCCGAATGCTCATGGTCGCAATGTAAGATCCCGCTGTGTGAAAATGGAGAAGTTGCGCAAGATTGAATTCAGTCACCAAATCCCCATTTAAGACGATAATCGGGGCCTCCGGGATGGAGGGAAGGAGCGACAACGGTCCACCCGTTCCCAAGGGCTCATCCTCGCGGAGATATAGAATGTGGCAACCAAACCTTGAGCCATCACGAAAGTGATCTTCGATAATATTGCCAAAATGGTTGATCGATATGAATATGTTCCTGATCCCAAACCCGACCAAATGCAAAACCAACCGCTCTATGATTGGCCGCCCCGCAACTTTTAGCATCGGCTTCGGAAGAGTGGCGGTGATGGGGTGCAGGCGTCTCCCCCGGCCGCCCGCCAGAATTACTGCCCAATTGGGCCGCTCAACTGCTCCTATAATCTGCTGCAGTAGGTGGAGCCCCACGACGCGTCCCGCGGCGTCAACTGCAGGAATCTGGCTAAGACCCCTTGCCTGCATGAGCTCCAAGACTTCAGCACGTGCTAAGATGGGATCGACTGAGGTGTATTTATCTCGTATATAGGGCTTTAGCGGCGACTCCAACGTAGCACCCGCCAGCAGTGCGCGACGGATATCCCCGTCGGTCAAAACTCCCAAGAGTCGGCCCTCATCATCCGTGACTAACGCGATCTCGACGCCACTAATGTTTAAGGACAACATCGCGTCTACCAAACGTCCTGCGGATGAAACACAGGCGTTTTCAAGTGAAACAAGCATGGTTATTGCAAAGAAATTGCTCGTGCCGGCACGCCGACAACCGTCGAGTCGGCCGGTAGGTCCCTAATGACCACCGCCCCCATTCCAACTGTTACATTTGCCCCTACCCGTATGTGATCCCGGATTCGGCACCCCAATCCCAGATAACTACCGGCGCCAATTTGCGTTCCTCCACCTGTGATAGCGCCCGGAGCAATCGTGCTGAATTCCCCTAAATCGACGTCGTGCTCTACAATAGCACCGGAGTTCACAATGCTATGCCTGCCCACTCTGGCACCCGAATTCACGACTGCCCCAGCCATAACAACCACACCTTCTTGTAATATCGCCGTCGACGATACCCACGCTCCGATATGGACAATAACCGCCCAACGCGCCCCTTTCCCGTTATATAGTGCCGTCAATCTCCGGCGAAGGGGAGTGGAGCCCATTTGCCCAATCCCGAGAACAAACCGTCTGTTGCTAGATTGCGCCATTCCCTCCATATCGCTCGAATATCGGCGTAAATCGAATCTTCTGGCGGTATCGGCGTTCGGCTTCGGGTCGACAAATCCCATCACGTTCCACTCTTCCGGCCGCGACCGTGCGGCCTCCGCGACTATTCGCGCGTGCTCACCACCGCCGATGATTAGCAGGTCTTCAGGCATCTTGTGACCCGGTCAAAACAGCCACCTCGCGCAAGAGCATGAATGCTTCCGCATACTCTACCCCTATGGATGCGCCACGAAATCGTGCGAGCGCTTGAATCGCACTCGCCCCTCGGGGCATTAGCCTTCCCTGGCGTTCCGAGTCAAATTTTGCCATTATCTCAATTTTACGCATCAAGTATGGGGTTACGTCATTGAACACATTGGGAATAAAAGCGCGGCAATGCTGTGGCGGGGCCGCCTCGGTCGAAGAAAGGGTCTCGTAGCACAATATTCGCCGCACCCCGAGCGCACCCATATAAAATGTCTTCAACACCGACATCGTGGCAATGAAGGCACAATGGTGGTCGCTATGCACGTCGCCATCGTGGACAAGATAAACAATGTCCGGCTTCACGTATGCGATCACCTCGCGTATGCGTGCGATAAGCTCAGACTGCGGCAATGTGTCGAGCATGGCTGCCGGAAAACCAAGCCGGTGCGTGCGAACAATGCCGTAAGCCGCTGCGACCTTCTCAATTTCGACCGATTTGCGCTCGATCACTTCCTCCGACCACTGCGGCTTATGTGCTTGTGTGACAATCAACCAGGACAACGCATCACCGGAAGCAGAATGCTTAAGTAGCGTACCGCCACAACCAAGCGTCTCGTCGTCGGGATGAACCGAGACAACGAGCACTTGGCTAGATTCACCTTTGGTACTCATGCTGGCCGCAGCTTCCCGCTTTGTTCAAGAATTTCGCGCGCCTGATCACCGCGATTGAATAAAATGTCCAACACAGAAAGATCCGCCACAAAATCGCCCCATAATTGGGGGTATGCCGTCGAGGCGAAATCGTAAAACATAAGCCTCACCTTCCGCGCTCCAAACTCATCAGCTTTAATATATCGCAACGATCCCGCGCCTTGACCTGATATATAACTCTCTGCATCGACCGCCTTAAGTAGCGCGAATATGTATTCGTCTGTCTCCATATTCATTCTTTCGACTTGCAACGCTGACGCCCGAATCACGCGAGTTGTGATTCCAAGCGCGTTGAGGGAAAATTGGAGCATGGCGGAGTTAAAATCAACAAGCATCCTCCATTTCTGGCCCAAATATAGCTCCCGCAGGTTCGGTGAATAACGTTCAAAAAAAGGCGCCTTCCGATAAGCAAAGTCGATGCTCCGCCAATGCTTCTGCGCCCAATATTGGGATTCATCAATCATGATCTCCGAGTACGGTATCAAATCGCTTCGCTTCAATATCGGAACGGTTAACCATTGTGGACCCTGTGGTGTCTTTATCTGATTTCGATTTCCATAATGTTTGCCACGCGCATATTGCACCGTGTCGAACAGAATAAAAACATCACTATTTAGTATCTTAAAAAAATAGCCGAGCCAAGGGATGTACTGCGGTTGATGGATTGAGATGCGCACTAGTAGGCCATCACCTTCAGGAGAATATCGCGATCTAATTTGATTTTGGAGAGAATCTCCGCGATGCGGCCAGACGAGCGGCCGTCACCATATATGCTGGGACACTGGCGTACGAGCGCATTGAAGGCGGCGTCCTCAACCGCCCGGATGCAGGCCTCGCGAACCTCTCTTGCAGTCGCGTTGACGCGTAGCACATTGGGCCCCACTTCGCGGAGATCTTGGCGCGGGCCCACAAGAATACCGGGCACCTTCATGAATCCTGACTCTAGGACGACAGATGATGAATTGCCGATCATCGCAGAGCACCGCCGATACAGCGATACAAAGTGCCTGCGAGGAAGATTATGGTAAACGAAAAGTCCGGGATGTATGCTTTTAACCTCATCGATTGCCTTCCGAACGGCTATGTTCCCAGGGTCGAAATTAGGATAACTACAGAGCACCGGGTGGCCCACCGACAAGACGCCGTTGAGGATTTCCGCCATCTCTCTCCCATTAGCCTGGGAGTTCAGCATCGGTGTTGAATGAAAAATCAGCATAAAAAATGGCCGACGCACATCAATGCCGAATTCTTTAGCCAGGTTATCTTCCGGAACATCCGGTTCGTCGCGCAAACTGTCCAACCCCGCGCCGCCAACTGCCCAGACCCGATTTGAATCTTCCCCCATTCGGATTAGACGCTGACGATGGCTTTCTGTCGCCGTAAAGTGAAAATGGGACAATTTTGATATTGCCGGGCGCAGGACCTCGTCGAGATCAAGTGCCACCGCCCGATCCCCGCCATGAGAATGTGCTACATGAATACCCAAGAAATTCGCGGTTAGTGCGCCGGCAAGTGCCTCCTCGCGATCGCCTGCTATAAACAGGATATCAGGCCGGTCACGCGATATAAGTCGGGTTAGGCCTTCAATTAATTGCGCAAATGACAATGCGCGGCCCTCCCAGCTTTCCGAGCTCAGCAACGACTCCACTGTACCCGCAACTGATACTCCATCGGCTCGAATCTGGTCGACGCCCATGCCGTGAAATGGCGACAGATGGGCTCCTGCAACAATCACCTTCGCCTCCAACCCGGCGGTCTGGGATACAGCGCGGATTACCGGAGCGAGCAAATCGTATTCCGAGCGAGCTGCGGTCAAAAACCAAATTCGGCGAACTGCATTCATCAATTATCTCCTAGAAATCTCCACCGAGTCTACGCCCAAGCAAGAGCTGTCGTATCGGCCAGCTTGGAGGACAGTCTTCTGATCATATTTTGCCTCACTCCAAAACCAAATTTTTCTGCCTATCGATCAACGCCTCATGATACAATGTGACGCTGAAGTCGTTTGGAAGGTAATCGTGCCGCAATACGACATATGGCGTGATACCCAGGGCCATCGATAATATCTCCTCCGCACGCCATGACTTGATGTGGTCTGCAAATCCACAGTAGCGATCCGTCAGCAGGCTGATATGCGTTGCGACCCGGCTGATTTCGTATTGCCGGCGCATCATTTGAGCAAGAATTTCGTCGACTCCATCCACTTTGACATTATGAATCCCAAACGCAACGCTATAGTCAAAATCACGCGCCGGCTTCCAGGTTATGATGTCCGATACGCATTCAAAGCTCAGCGTTTGCAACCGCTCCCGGCAACGACTGATCATTTCCGGCGAAATGTCGATGCCCAAATACTCGCACTCGATGCCTCGACCTTGCAATCTTTCTCCGAAATGGCCCACCCCACAACCGACATCAAGTACACTTTTCCCGGTGACGTCATTATCAAGCAAAAATGCTTCAAATCTCATCAATTGCGTGCGGCGACTCCATTCAACACGCGCACAGTCGTTCGTGCCGGATCGCGCCCGTTTTGCCCAATAATCAAGCAATTGAGCATATCCAGTCTGGTTCATCTTAAGTTTGGCTCTCAACCATCCATTCAATGCTGGAATACTTTCATTTTTGAAAGTCGTTCCTGCGAACTATAGTCCCCATTTCTACAGCACAGATTAGTCTTTTCCCAAGCAATGACGTAATCTCACTGGGTGGAATGCCACTTCCAGGTCGCAGGGCGATAAGATCACCGGCAGACACCACAGCGTCCACCGTCAACGAACGCCGCCAATGCAGACTCTTGCGTCCAATCGGCAAATTTTCCAGTTCGGATGCAGCTGGGCGTTTGATCCCGTCGCCAAGTGCGGCCTCTACGTTACGGATTCCACGAACCAATGCCTTGAGTTCGCTTGGGTCGAGCGATGTCTGATGGTCCGGACCCGGCAAGCTCCTATCCAGCGTAAAATGTTTTTCGATCACACGAGCACCAAGAGCAACCGCTGCAATTGGAATCTCAATGCCCAAGGTGTGGTCCGACAATCCCACAAGGACGCCCAAAGTACGCGCAATTGTCTCCATTGCGCGCAAGTTGATGTCATGCGGATCCGCGGGATAATTGGTGACACAATGCAACACAATTACCTCACGGTTACCTGTTGCACGAATAGATTTCAGCGCGGTCTCAACTTCGCTCAAGACAGCCATTCCCGTCGAAAATATAATTGGCTTTCGTTTGCCGGCGACGTACCTGAGGAACGGCAGGTTAGTGACATCCCCGGATGAGATCTTGTAAGCGGCTACATCGATTTCCGCGAGCAAATCAGCGCTTTCTTCGTCGAAGGGTGTCGACAGGAACAAAATCTCCTTTTCCCGACAATGCCTCGCAAGTTCTCGAAAATCGGGTCCTGAAAGTTCCAATGCCTTCAGCATCTCAAATTGCAATTCATCCGTCCCTGTATTCTCAACTTGATATCTCGCCTTTCGTTCTGTCGGAGAAACCAGGTTCTCTGCGCGAAACGTTTGAAATTTCACCGCGTCCGCTCCAGCGGTCTTCGCCAGATCGATCAGGGCTTTCGCCATCTCAATTTTACCGTTATGGTTAACACCGGCTTCAGCGATGACAAAGCATGGCGATCCTAGCCCTATATTCCTATCACGAATCTTTAGGGATTTTATGTTCATGCTCGAGAATTAGCTCGACCAAATGAAAATCGAAGGGCGTGTTCACGTCGATTGATCGCGATGCGGGCATTACATATCCCAACGTTCCCGGTGGATAGTAGTCCTGAGACCTTTGCAAATCCAATGTCCGATAGAGAAAAATGGCGCCATTAATGGTGTATACCGATGGCAAGTCCTGCCGTTGGACGACAGATTTTTTTTGGGGAAGAAAATCTTGAATGCTGCCATCAGAACGCAGGCTTTTCGCTAACCAAGGATGTGCGGCATCCGAACTGAGCTCGCACACTCCAACTACAGCTCTTGCTTGCCTTTGATTTGCCAGAAGAATGGCAGCGTCGATATCACAGTCTAAACGCAATGGCGTAGTCGGTTGCAATTCCATCACATAATCGGGCAACCGATCATTTCTATCCATCCAATCAAGAAAATGCATGGTCACCGACAATCCTGTCGCAGAGTCTGTCGCAAGCTCCGGCGGCCGCATAAACGGCACTTCCGCACCAAAATCCCGCGCCACACTCGCAATTTCCACATCGTCGGTGGAGACGACCACCCGGCGCAGGTTCTGAGAGCGCTTTGCTGCCTCAATTGTCCATGCGATCATCGGCTTGCCCGCCATTAGTTTGATATTTTTGCGCGGTATTCCCTTCGAGCCTCCGCGAGCAGGTATCAAAGCGACGATATCCGACCCTCCACTGATAACTCTAGATGTTAACGCCATGATCTATTTGCGCCTAATGCGCCCTCTGCCAGACGCCCTAATTTTGATATTTTTTTGAGACACCCAGCCGATTAATTAGATAAGCAGTGTATATCTCGGCTCCCTTGGTGTTCATGTGGTCAGGGCTGGAGAAGCAACTGCGGTCCAGTAGTAGGTTATTTTCGATGAAATTGATGTGTCGATCGATTATAATAGACCTTAGGCGTTTGTAGCGGACCTTGTAGATATCGTTGAAAAAATTCTCCAGCATGAATGTCGGAATTTCATTTATGATCACCTTAATGCCCCGACTCTGACATTCTTCAATGACCTTGAACAGCTGTGCTTCTTTTTTTTCCAAGAATTCGCAGGCTAGGCATTGTTCATAAACCGCGATGTTTCGTCGGAGGATTGCATCGCTGTATACCTCATCTTTGGGAACAAATCCCTTAAACCTTTCGGTTTCAAGCCGCACCGCCTCCAGCCCCGTTCCGGGTTTTCCATCCAAGCCAGCGAGCTTGGCAAATCCGGTCTTGAAGCTGGCGCGCGTTATTTTTACGTACTCAGGCATGGAAATGTAACCACGACAAAACAGATCTTCATTGCTGATCGGACCGTGCAAATACCTATAGATCGGATAGTTGATCCAGTTATCCGACTCCTCGCAAAACGTGATCAGCGAAATATTGAGCAGGATCGTCCTCGGGACGACTTTGGTCTGCCCCAGGTAGTCGTTTATCATTAATTCATAATAATAGGGACCGGCGGTCGCCACGGCCAAATCATATGACCGGAGCGTGAGCCGGTCGAAAGCGCGCGTATCTATCGCGTTGTACACGTATGATGGACCTACAATCAGATAATCCAACTTGTCGAATTTAGCCGCCACCGACATGCGGACCACATTGGGGTCAGGCGGAGCGAACCGGTTGTCGAAGCGGGAAATTCCAAAGACAATGGCGAATACAACGCCCACCAATCCGAATCCTCTTTTTAGAAGCGCTAGCATCAAAACTGAAAATAGATAAACCGAACCTCCTTCGCGTAACCAAAAATGCAAATGCTGAACAACATCGCTCCATAGCTGAGGTGTCGCAACGTACCCGATCGTTCAAATCTCGCTCGAACGGCGTGATGCTCTTTGGCGACATCGATGATAAAAAACACCGCTATTAGGGCAATTAACCACGGCAAAACCCGAATCCCAGCAAGTTGCAGGCCCTCATAGGTTGTCCGTTTTGCCGCCATTCCCGAGAACAGTTCCGGCACGGCCGTTACTATTTTTCGCAGTTGTCCAATAGCCGCGCTTAAGCTAGCTGCACGAAAGAGCACCCAAGTAAGACAGGTGAGATGAAATGTCGCAAACCAAGCGGCAATGCGCCAAATAATACCCGCTCTGATCGCCGGGCTCAAATACTTTCGCACATGGGTGGCGGAGAGGACGCCAATGATCACGTACACGCCATTCAAAAGGCCCCAAAAAACGTAGGTCCATCTCGCCCCATGCCACAGTCCGCTCAGCAGGAACACCACACCCAAGTTAAAACATTGGGAGCAGATGCCAATCCGGTTTCCGCCGAGGGGTATATACAAATAATCGCGGAACCACGTCGATAGCGAAATGTGCCAGCGCTTCCAGAACTCCCCGACAGATTTCGCAATGTAAGGCAGATTGAAGTTCTCCATCAGCTGGAAACCGATAACCCTGGCAGCACCCCGTGCAATATCAGTGTATCCGGAAAAATCGCAGTAAATCTGGAATGCAAAAAAATACATAGCCAGCACGCAGGTCAACCCATTTTGGTCGAAAGGACGTCGGTAAACATTATCGACAACCACTCCAAGATTATCCGCCACCACCATCTTTTTAAAGAAACCCCAGAGCATAAGCCGCAATCCGCTCACAGTCCGCCTGTAATTGAAGCGGTGTGGTTGGCTGAATTGCGGGAGCAGATTTTGCGGCCTCTCGATGGGCCCAGCCACGAGTTGCGGATAGAACATCACGTAAAGGGCATATAGACCAAAGTGGCGCTCAGCATTTTGACGACCACGATATACCTCTATTGTATAACTCATTGCCTGAAAGGTATGAAATGACAAGCCAATCGGTAATAGTATTGCCAGAAAGGGCAGGGAGTTCTCCCAGCCGGCAAAGTGCGCCATCCTCGTAATATTGGCGTTGATAAAATTATAGTACTTGAACATGGCGAGCACGCCTATGTTCGCGGTCAAGCTGGCCACCAGTAGAGACCTTTTTATCCCCGGACGCATTCGAAATTTTTCGATGTATATACCGGAAAAGTAATCTGTGACGATTGTAAAGGCCAGTATCAAAATATATATCGGTTTAAAAAACATGTAAAATCCGCAACTCGCCACGAGGAGCAAGATCCACCGGAACCGGTGGGGCAGGAGAAAATAGAGGCCCGATACCGCGGGGAAGAATGCCAGAAAGGTAAATGAATTAAACAGCATGGTCCACCCTCGCACCGGCCGCAATCTGTGAATAAACTCGGGCCATTCTGGCATGTTGGCCGATATCGATGAAATCCGAGGTTTCCCCCGCCAAAAACCTCTCAGTTTCCAAAAACAGTCCCGGCTTGTACTGGGCATCCAGCGAGTTATCGAGAATTACCCGCTCGGTATTTAGCGTGCCCTTTTTTTGGACGTGCAACTCTTCTAGCGGCCGCAGGATCAGCCGCGATTGTCGGGTAAGGAACTCGACACCCCACCGGCCTGCCGACAGCCAATTTGCCTGATAAGAAAACAACACACCCCGGTCGGTCCTGCCGCACCCCGCGAAGACTGCGTTGTCATGCCAGTCCAGTCCCGGACTAGCACGGCAGGCGAGGTCCGAGGGGAATCCTCCGAGGTAAAAGGCGAGATCGAGCACGTGCCCAGAATTGCCAAGGAGCCATTGCCGCTTGATTTCAGGGTCGATAGCCAATGCATCGATCACATGGGTCCATTCAGTGAATTCAAAGTTGAACGAGACAAGACCGCCTTCGTCTCGGATCACCTTTTTGGCATGCACCACGGATCCGTAATGCCTGCGATTATAGGCAACAAATATCTTTGCTCCGCAGGTCAGCGCGTTCTGAGCGAGTTTCGCGATCTCCGCTTCGTTTTTGCCTCCTGGCTTTTCGACTAGAATGTATTTGATCCCCGCTTCAAGCAGCCGGTTAGTCACTTGGGCAAGTTCGCCCATGCCTGTTGCGACAACCACGCCATCAAAGGATTCCCGATTGCAGGCAAGGAAGTTGTCGATTCCACCGGAAACGAGGTTTTGCTCACCGGTCC
>Ga0206964_10222_pt1 | contig 17016 bp, 12 predicted proteins | sample Alteio_BWOrgHeat_25_FD_152980 | JGI IMG/M metagenome (GOLD analysis project Ga0206964, IMG submission 152980) | Enriched cells from forest soil in Barre Woods Harvard Forest LTER site, Petersham, Massachusetts, United States -... | ecosystem: Environmental > Terrestrial > Soil > Temperate forest >...
TAAATTTTTTACCTGCGGGATATTGCGATAGCTGGCCAGTATTACATTCAGTAACACCAAAAGGCCGGCAAAAACGTGGATCAGGTGGATGCCAATAAATACATATACAAACGTTCGCGATGCGTTGGGATTGATAAAATAGATCTGCATTTTATAGGTTAAAATGTAGCAGGCATAGATCTGCAGCATAAAAAAACCTATCCCGAAAAAAAGTGTAAGCCATAAAAATAGCTTTTGTTTGTCAAATTGCAGGCTTTTGGCCGCCCGCGAAGCCATAAACAGCGTAAGGCTGCTCAATAATATAACTATGGTACTGTACTTTAAAGATTGCGGCATTTCAACGTTTAAGGCATGACCCTTGCCACCGCTGTAAACGATAAACGCGCTGCTAAACGCCGCAAAAAGCATAAACGAGGTGAATATAAATATCCACATATTAAATTTCCTGGCTCCCAGGTTAAGCCTGTCTTCCTGTTGTATCTGTGCCATCACTTCACTTTTCCAATAAAATCAAATAAAAACATTAATTGCACTACCGGCAAATAAAGAAACGATCCATACATCAGTTTCTTTGCCGAACTGATCTCCAGCGTGCGTAAAAGCATAAATGCCAGGTATAAAAATGCCAGGCTGAATAATAGCGACACCCCGCCCACGTAGTAACCGCCAAAATGATAAAAGGTTGGCAGTAAACTAACTGGTACCAATATCAGCGTAAATATAAAAGTAACTATTGCACTTGTTAAATTTCTTTTTCCCGATGGCAGCAGCCTGAAGCCTGCCAGCTTATAGTCATCATCCAAAACCCAGGCAATGGCCCAAAAATGCGGAAACTGCCAGATAAACTGTATGCTGAATAAGATGAGCGCTACGGCATCGATCCTTTCATGCGCGGCAACATAACCGATAAGCGGTGGCAATGCACCCGGTATAGCACCAACAAATACGGCGATTGGCGATTTACGTTTTAAAGGCGTATAGGCAAATGCATATAATATGATAGAGAACACCGACAGTAAACCGGTAACGATGTTGAGGCTACCCAAAAGATAGGTGCCGCCAATGCCCATCGCTAAACCCAGCACCAAAGCCTGGCCCGTAGTCATGTGACCGGAGGGGATCGGGCGATCCATGGTGCGCTTCATTAACTTATCCAGGTCCTTTTCAATAATTTCGTTAAAGCAATTGGCCGCAGCGGTAACTAAAAAGCCGCCAACGATCAGTTTGCCCCAGTTGAACCAGTTGATGTCGCCGTTAACTTTACTGCCAATGAGAAAGGAGATCGAAGCGGAAAATACCACGAGGAATGTTAGCCGAAGCTTGATCAGTTTCGAAAAATCGCTCCACCTCATCTGTTGGCCTCCTGTTTTTTAACCGACGTGTACAAATTCAGCATCAGGTAAAATTGGCCGCCAAATATAAGGCTGGCCAGTAAAATATGCGCTGCCTGCGCAACCGGCGGTAATGCCCAATACGACAATAAGATCCCCACAACCATTTGCAGCATGATCATCAGGAATACAAAACTCATTACCTGCTGCTGGGTTGAATGCCTGCCAAAGCCATTGCGGATCAAAGCGTATAAAACGATATTCGCCAGCACCACTAATGTGGCAATGTCCCGGTGCTGCACAAATATGGCCCCGGCATTGCTGATCCAGTCTTCGCGGTAGCCGCCCTGTAAATGGGCCGAAACAGCGTCGATCTTTTCCCGCACCTCGGTGCCAAAAACAATTTGAAGAACCGAAATAATTAAGGTAAGCACCATTACCACATGGGTTATGGGGCTCGATGTAAGCTTATGTTTTCCATAGGTTTTAGCCATATGATAAGTGCCGATAAGGATGCCAAGTATGCCCAATGCCAGCAGCATATGAACCGTAACAATACCCGCCACAAGGTTAGTGGAAACCACAATAGAGCCCAGCCAGGCCTGGAAGCCGACCAGTAATACATTCAAAACACTTAAAAAAGGGATCAGTTTGTTTTCATGCCTGTAGCTGAATGAGAAAATAGCGACCAGTACAAAAAACAAACCCGAGATCTCGCCGATCAACCGGTTGATATACTCCGTCCATGTTTTGGCGGCGTTGAATTCTTCGGGGATTAATATGGATTTGTCCTCGCGGATGCGACGGGCAAGATCGCCATAGCCAAACACGTCGAGTGTTTTGGCGAATTTTTGGTTTTTCTCCATCCTGTCCGCCACATACTTTTGCTTATAATCTTTTGGCAATTGATTTACCGAAGTAGGGGGGATGTATTGCCCGAAACATTTTGGCCAGTCGGGGCAGCCCATCCCCGAGCCTGAACTACGAACCACCGCGCCGGCAAGTATGAGTATAAAAAGAAGTACGATAGTGATCAGGCTGTATTTTTGGAACCGGATCTTTGACGCGAATGTCTTCATTTATGGTGGAGCCTTTTTTGATGGTCTTAAACCAAAAGCCGTGAGCATTAAGTCAAAAAAGGCCTGCGACTTAAGCTCAAATAGTATATTAAAACAAATCCTGAATCTTAAGCCAAAGACTGCATAAATCTTTCCGCTTAAGACTCAGGACTAATGACTTCAGACTTATTTTACTTCCTCGTTAGTTTTATTAGCAATAGCCCATTTGGTGTATTCTTCCAATCCTTCAGGATTGTCTTCAAAATCATGAGGCAAATTCGAGCTCATGGTTTGCGAGAACGGTACATTTTGCGGGATAAAATCCTCATCATGCCCTGGTTTGCTGTAATCATATGGCCAGCGGTAAACAGTAGGAATTTCTCCCACCCAGTTGCCATGGTGATGTTCAATCGGCGCTGTCCACTCCAATGTGTTTGAATTCCATGGATTTTGAACGGTCTTTTTACCCCAGAATATGGAATAAACAAAGTTAACTATAAACGCAACCTGTGCGAAGCCCGCCATGATAGCCGACCATGTAATAAATGTATTTACATTAAGCCAATGATCCCATTGATGGAACTCGGTAATAGCATAATAGCGGCGTGGCACACCTTCAAGGCCCATAAAGTGCATTGGGAAGAATACCAGGTAAGCGCCGATAAAAGTTATCCAGAAATGCAGGTAGCCTAAACGCTCGTCCATCATACGACGGAACATTTTAGGGAACCAATGGTAAACACCCGCAAGCATACCAAATATCGCCGCCGATCCCATTACAAGGTGGAAGTGGGCAACTACGAAGTAGGTATCGTGCAAATTGATGTCCAATGCAGCATTACCCAGGAAAATACCTGTTAAACCACCAGAGATAAAGAAAGACACCATGCCGATTGAAAATAACATTGCCGGTGTAAAGCGGATATTACCCCGCCATAGCGTCGCCAGCCAGTTGAAGGTCTTTACCGCCGATGGTACCGCGATGATCAGTGTGGTGATCATAAATACGCCGCCCAGGAATGGGTTCATACCGGTTACAAACATGTGGTGGCCCCAAACGATGAACGATAATACAGTAATACCGATCAGCGAGTAAACCATTGCATGGTAACCAAATATTGGCTTACGCGAGTTTACCGAAAGCACTTCGGAAGATATACCCATTGCTGGCATAATTACGATGTACACCTCGGGGTGGCCCAGGAACCAGAATAAGTGCTGGAACAATATCGGGCTGCCGCCTTCAAAAGGCATTACTTTGCCACCCAATACGATATCCGAAAGGTAGAAACTGGTGCCAAAACTACGGTCGAATATTAATAGTACGATACCTGCAACCAATACCGGGAAAGCAAGCACGCCTAAAACGGCTGTTAAAAACAAAGCCCATACGGTTAATGGCATTTTCCAAAGATCCATACCTTTGGTACGCATATTTAATACGGTACTCACATAGTTGATACCGCCCATTAGTGATGATCCAACGAAGCATACCATACTGATCAACCATAAGGTCATCCCTTCGGCAGATCCGGGCATCGCTGTTGGCAAGGCCGATAATGGAGGGTAAATTGTCCAACCGCCGCTTGCAGGGCCTTTTTGAACAAAAAAGGACGACAACATGATGATACTGGCGGTTAAAAAGAACCAGTACGAAAGCATATTTACAAAAGGAGATGCCATATCACGGGCGCCTACCTGTAGCGGTATCAATAAATTCGCAAAAGTACCGCTCAAGCCTGCAGTCAATACAAAAAATACCATGATGGTACCATGTATAGTAACCAGCGACAAATAAAAGTCGGGGCTTAAACGTCCGCCGGGGGCAAAACGGCCAAGCAGAACTTCCAGTAATGGAAATGCTTTATCAGGATAAGCCAACTGGATCCTGAATAATATGGACAAGGTCATTGCAATAAATGCCATAATGATCCCTGTGATCAGGAATTGTTTGGCAATCATTTTATGATCCTGGCTAAATACGTAGGTATTCAGAAAAGTTGCTTTATGATGGTGTTCGTGACCTTCTTCGTGGTGTACAATTCCGTGATCGTGAACCGCTAATGTTGACATACTCGCTAATCTTTTATTAATTATTTAACGCTAACTTGTTTGATGGTAACTGACTGTTTGATTTCGCCGCTGCAATTTTTAATTCTTGCTTTAGCGCATCAGTTAAATATGGTTTTTGCTTTGCAATCCAATCCTGGTACTCGGCTTGTGACACTACCCGAACCACTTTTTGCATGTTATAGTGGATCCCGCCGCATACTTTATTGCAATATAGCAAGTATTCAAATTTGGGGTTATCCGTTTCAACGCGCATTTGGGCGGTGGTGATGGTAGGGATAAACTTAAAGAAAGTAGGCAGGCCGGGTACCGCGTTTTGCTGTAACCTGAAATGCGGCATATAAACGCTATGGATAACATCCTGTGCGTGGATGTTAAGCCTGATAGATTTGTTGACCGGCAATACTAAAGTATCTGCCTTCAAGTCATCCTGGCTGCGGGGATCTTTAAAATCAATGCCTAAGTTATTAAGGCCGGTTGTAAGGGTATAGTTTAATGGGCCTAATTTGCCATCCGGGCCGGGGTAACGCAATTCCCAGGCAAACTGGTGCCCGGTAACATCGATGTTCAGGTCGCCTTTTGCTTCAGTACTATTTTCAACTTTTTGCCAGGTAAAGAAACCGAATACAACCAGGATAGTTAAAACAATGGCCGGTATAATGGTCCAAACTTTTTCAATGGTATTGTTATGCGGTAAAAAGTAAGCCTTGCGTTTTTCGGAACCACGGTAAACAAATGCAAATCCAAACAAAAGCACCTGGGTAATTACAAATACGATAAGTGTAAGAACAGTGGTTAAATTAAACATACTATCAATATCAGCGCCATGTGCAGATGCTGAAACCGGTAATGACATGCTGCCTTGAACAGTTATTGACCAATAAGCGCCGTACATACCCGCAATAATGAATACCAGGCAAATAACGCCCATAATGGTATTCCAGTTCATCGGCTTTTTGCCCTGCATCCTCTGGCTCAGATCATATACTTTTAATATTTTACCGATGATAGCTATTGCAACGCAGCCTACCAGGAACAGGAGTACGTAATACCCAACGCTGGTCCACATATCGCTGTTTGCCATAGAATCAGGTGTGCCGGTAGTAGTTGTGCCCTGTGCTACGCCTTGCGCCATTAGCTGTTGAGTGCCCAGGAGCACCGCCGCAGCAAATAGTGAAAGCGATTTTTTATAGTTTATTAGTTTTTTGAATCCCATTTTATTGTTTGTTTGGTATTCCTCAGTTTGGTGCAAATTTATTAATTATTATATGTGATGATGAAGGCTTTCCTCCAGCAATGGGTGTTTCTTTGGTATCAGCGAAGTAAATTTACTTAAAGCAGTAAGCATAGTAAAGATAAATAAGCCAGCAAAACCAATAAATATGGTAACCTCTGGCCAGCTGATCTCGGTGTACCAGGCTGATTGCGGGCCAACAGCGCCCGGCATAATCATTTGCCAGTAATCAAGCCAGTGGCCGCAGATCAAAATGATACAGGCAACTTTCAATACAGGTACCAGGCGTTTTGAATCACGCTTCATTAATAGCAATAGTGGCGTAAGGAAGTTGACGATGATGTTTAACCAAAACCAGCCAATAAATTCCGGCTGCCACCTTCTGTAAAAATAAGCCGATTCTTCAGGAATGTTAGCGTACCAGGTTAGCAGGAACTGTGCAAACCATAAGTAGGTCCAGAATACGGAGAAGCCGAACATTAACTGCCCTAAGTTATGCAGATGGTCTTCGGTAACCCACTCAAGGTAGCCATTTTTACGTAAAATAATGATGGTTAATGTTATTACCGATAACCCGCCAACCCATAAGGCGGCAAAATTATACCAGCCAAACATGGTCGAGAACCAGTGTGCTTCTAACGACATGATGGTATCAAAAGCAAATAACGGAACGGTAAAACCAAAGATCACTAAAAATATAACAGATATTTTAACACTCTTGTGGTAGTTGAACATGCCACCTAAGGCATCTTCGTTGTTTGAATATTTTACCAGCATCGCGCCTAAACCAGCATAGCAAACCAGATATGTCACTATCCTGATGAGGAAAAAAGGAACATTTAAAAACCCTGATTTGCCGGCTATATTAGCATTGTAGTTTGGATCGCCAACTGTAGTTACACCTTTAAGGGCCCAAATTTTATACAGGTAGGGGATGGTAGTTGATTTACCATACTCATTTAACCCGGTATGCGTAATAAAAAGGCCGCCACAGATAACCAGTACTAATACTACTGCCGCTAAGGGCAATGCTTTGGCAAATGCCTGGGGAACGCGCAATATAGCTGCCGACCAGCCAGCTTGTGCAACATATTGTACGGCTAAGAAAAACACACCACAAATACAAACGCAAGCAAAATAATAGGACATCAGTAGCATATTAGCAAAAGTACGCTCGCCACCCCCTGATAAAAAACCGATTGCTATTCCAATTAAACCAATAGCGATCATCACAAGGCTCCATGTTTTGGCTTTGCCCTGAAATTCAAATCGTTTGTCGAAACTATGAGAAGTCTTCATTTAAAAAATCAGCTTATAAAGTTTGTAAATGGTGAACATACATAATCACTTTCCATCTTTCTGTAGGGTCAAGCTGCGAAGCGTACGAGCCCATTGCGTTTACACCATAAGTAATTGTATGATAAATTTTACCGTCTGTCAGATCTTTCATGTTTCCGCCGCGGGATGACACACCTTTTGAATAGGATGGAGGAGCGGGAAAACCGTGTGCTACCACCAAACCATCACCCTGGCCACTTACGCCATGACATGGAGAACAAAAATGTTCGAACAAGATTTTCCCCTCAGTATAATTTGCCTGCGTTTGAGGCAGGGTACTTTTTACCTCAAGGCCCGCTTTTTCGTAAGCGTCTTTGGTATTTGGATAGTCGAAACGTACAAAACCAATTGGCGTAGTGCCCGGCGGCGGAAGCTGCGCGGTTTTACCATCCTTAAAGTTGTCGTTTTTCTGATCCGGATCGTATGCTAAATGCTCGTACATATTGGGAGCATATTCCCAGCCGGTACTTCTTTTATCACTGCACGATGATATTACTATCGACGAGGTGATAACAGCAGCCATTGTGCCCAATATTTTTATTTTATTCATAGCTAACATATTTTCTGTCGTTATGCTTCACTTCTACAGCGCCTGCGTCTTTTAATATTTTAGTGATGTCCTCGTGTGGAATATTGCCTTTTGCATCTATAGCGATTACAAATCTGTCATCAGTAGCTCTCAGGTCCATTACCCTTGGCGTGCGGCCCGGGAAAAGATGCGTAGCAAAGAAGAAAGTTAAGGTCATACCGAATGCAGTGAACAATACGGTCCATTCAAACGTGATCGGAACAAAGTCGGGTATCGCGAAAGCCGGTTTACCGCCAATGTTCATCGGCCAGTCGTGCACCAACATGTAATAAGCTATACTGAAGATGGTAGTACCACCCAGGCAGCCAAACATAAAAGCTGCAAAACCTAAACGCGAATCCTTAATGCCGAGTTTTCTTTCGATCCCGTGTATCGGCATCGGCGTAAAAACGTCATAAATCGGCACACTGTTCTTTTGTAACAGATCTATCCCGTGCATCATTTCATCGGGGTCTGCAAAAAGGCCTAATATATATTTGGTACTGCTCATTTTTATGCTTTTTGGTAATCGGTTATCTCAACGCTGTCAAATTTCACCAATGATTCTTTATAAAATTCTACCTGTTCCGGATCAAGGTCGCCATGAGCCAATAACTTTTTCTTCGACTGCTCGCTTGAACTTTTTAGGATCAGTTTCACTTCGGCCATTGCTATTGATGGCAATACCCTGATAAACAACAGGAACATAGTAAAGAACAAACCAATCGAACCGATGAAAATACTCATATCAACCCAGGTTGGATAAAACATAGCCCAGCTTGATGGCACAAAATCGCGGTGAAGGGACGTAACGATGATCACAAACCTTTCGAACCACATACCGATATTTACCACGATAGATAATACCCACGAAATGGGGATGTTTCTGCGGATGGATTTAAACCACATCAACTGCGTCATCAATACGTTACAGCCGTACATCATACAACCTGCCCACCAGTACGGGCCGATAAACCTGTTTAGGAATGTATATTGTTCGTATTCGCCGCCCGAGTAAAATGCGATAAAAAATTCTGTTAAATAAGCCACACCTACGATTGATCCGGTTAAAAGGATGATCTTATTCATAGCCTCGATGTGGAACATCGTGATATAATTTTCTAGCCCAAGTACTTTACGGGTAACCAACAACAGCGTTTGCACCATGGCAAAACCCGAGAAGATGGCACCTGCAACGAAATATGGCGGGAAAATGGTAGTGTGCCATCCCGGTTCAAGCGAGGTGGCAAAGTCCATAGATACAATAGTGTGAACCGAAAGTACCAGTGGTGTTGATATACCGGCAAGGATCAAACAAACGGTTTCAAAACGCTGCCATGTTTTTACCGAACCTGTCCATCCAAATGAACAAACAGAATAAATTTTACGACGCAAACCTGTAGCACGGTCGCGGATAGTTGCCAGGTCGGGCAATAATCCCGTATACCAAAATACCAGGGAAACGGAGAAGTATGTTGATATCGCAAATACGTCCCAGATCAGCGGCGAGTTAAAGTTAACCCAAAGCGTATACGTATTTGGTAAAGGTAACGAGTAAACAAACATCCATGGGCGACCCATGTGGCAAACAATGTACGACGCCGCACAAATAACCGCGAAGATGGTCATCGCCTCAGCAGAACGGTTAATAGAGTTACGCCAGTTTTGACGGAATAGCAGCAAGATTGCCGAAATAAGCGTTCCTGCGTGACCAATACCTACCCACCACACGAAACCGGTAATGTCCCAGGCCCAACCAATGGTTTTATTCAAACCCCACTCGCCTATACCGTACCAAAAAGTCCAGCTTACAGCAAACACCCAGAGGCAGGCGCCTATTGAAGCTACGGTGAAGCCTATCCACCAAGCTTTACCCGGCATATTTTCAACAGGGCGCAGAACGTCGTTAGTAATTTGGGCATAGGTAATATCTTTGCCTGTAATTAACGGTTCCCTTATTATTGATTCACTATGAGATGCCATATTTTATAATGTCTCTTGTATTTTAATTAAGCTTCTAATTCAGATATATTTCTAACTTTTACCTGGTATCCAATTCCCGGCTGCACACCTAATTCTTCCAGCACATAATAAGTTCTTTCGCTCTTCAATGCTTTCGAAACTTCTGAGTTCGGATCGTTTCCGTCACCAAACACGATAGCGTTTGCAGGGCAGGTTTGCTGGCAGGCAACTTTAACATCACCATCCTTCAGCGGGCGTTTTTCGATCTTAGCTTTCAACTTACCGGCCTGGATGCGCTGGATGCACATCGAGCATTTTTCCATCACACCGCGGAAACGGGTTACCACATCAGGGTTAAGCACTAGTTGGGTATGATCGCCTTGCAGGTAGTTTTCAAAACGTGCGTCGTTCCAGTAGTTAAACCAGTTAAATCGGCGTACTTTGAACGGACAGTTGTTTGCGCAATAACGTGTACCGATACAACGGTTATAAGCCATGTGGTTGATACCTTCGGATGAGTGCACGGTAGCTAATACCGGGCAAACTGTTTCGCAAGGTGCATGATCGCAGTGCTGGCAAAGCATCGGCTGGTAAACTACCTTCACATGATCCAGGTCGTCTAACCTGGCGATCTCGTGTTCACGGGTAGTGCCGCCATTGCTGCCGTTATCGTTAAAGCTATAGTAACGGTCGATACGGATCCAGTGCATTTCGCGACGGCGCCTAACCTCATCTTTACCAACAACCGGAACGTTATTTTCGGCGCTGCAGGCAACTACGCAGGCGCCGCAGCCGGTACAAGCGTTAAGGTCGATAGCCATTACCCAGTTATAGGTAGGGTGCTCGTAATTATCCCACAGGTTATATACTTTATGATCCTCTTCTTTACCGGTACGTGTACCTGGGTCCTTAAGGTATTCAGTAAAGGTTGCTTCTTTTATAATGCTGTTACGCCCTTCAATCGAGTGGTGCGTTTGTGTTTGTGCCAGCGGCGAGTTTTCGCCGGTAGCAGTTAACGTGGCAACAGCGCTTGTTTGCAGTGTGCCGTTACGCAGGCTATGGAATGGGAATGCATTTTTACCAACATTATCGCCAACAGGGCCTGCAATGGTACGGCCATAACCAACCGCTACAGAAATAGTACCCTGTGTTTGGCCCGGCTGAGATATTACAGGTAAGCTTACCGAGTATCCGTTAGCATCAATTTTTACTACATCGCCATCTTCCCAACCTTTTTTCTTCATATCCGCGGGCGATACGCATCCGTAGTTGTCCCAGGTGGTTTTTGTAACCGGGTCGGGTAATTCCTGCAGCCATGGGTTGTTTGCTCTTTTACCATCGCGCATGGCTACGTTTTGGTAAACCTGCAATTCAAACTTGCCGGCATCACCGGTAAGTTCTTTGCTGTGATCAAGCATTTTTTGCGCCACGCTATCTAACGATAGCGAGAACGAATGACCGCCCGCCGAAATGGCCGCAGCCTGTACAAAGCCTGTTTGCAGTAATTTTTCCCATCCGCTTTGGCCGGATAAACCGCCCTTAGCGAGCAATGTTTTATCCCAGTTATTGCGTACGTAAGTATAATAATCTTTTACCGTGCTGTCCGACCATACCATCAGGCTTTGTTCGGCCTGGCGGGTATCATAAACAGGGTTTATGGTTGGCTGCAAAATAGTGTAATATCCTTCCAGTGCGTTGTCGTCACCCCACGATTCAAGGTAGTGATGATTTGGCGCGATGATATTACAAAGTGCAGCAGTTTCTTCATTTTTCTCAGAGAAAGATACTTTTAAACGAACTTTTTTCAGTCCGCTAACAATATCAGCACTCTTATAATAATCATAAGCAGGGTTGGCATTCAGGAAAAATGCTGCGTCAACCTCGCCATTGTTCATTTCTGTTACAAATTCAGCAAACTCAGCATCATTACCGGCAAATTGGTGCGATGGGTTATCCAGATCGATAGTGGTACCATAACTACCTAAAAGGGAGTTGATGGAGTTAACCAGGATCTGTGTAGCAACATCGTTTGAGCCAGCAACAACCAATGCCTTGCCTTTAGCTGCCTGTAATTCTTTGGCTGCAAGGATGATCGCTTTGTCGGCGATTGGGTTATTGGTCAATTTTTGACTGCCCGGTAAGGTAGTGCCCGAAATTGCATTGTATAAATTGATCAGCGCTACGCCTTCTTCCGATGGTTTTACCGGGATCCGAACATCAGCATTGGTGCCTGTTACGCTCATGCCGGTTTCAAACTGGATATGGCGCGACATCTTTTTAGCCTGCAGCGATTTATTGTTCCGGTTTTGTACGTACTGCCTGATAAATTCAACAGGCGAGATCCAGGTACCCAGGAAATCGGCGCCAAAGCTTACAATAATGTCAGCCTTGTCAAAATTGTAGTGGGGCAACACAGCTTTGCCAAAGCTATTCTGGTTGCCTTGTATAATGCCGGTATAGGATACCGCATCATAATTAATATGCTTTGCAGTTGGAAACGCGGCGATAAAATCAGCAATAACCGCCAATGTTGACGGGCTGGTAATAGTTGAAGTGATCAGGCGGATCTTTTTACCTGCAGCTTTAATAGCAGTTAATTCGCTTTTAACAAAGCTATCTGTTTGTTCCCAGCCGTAGTCGCCATTATCTCTTAACGGGTTCTTTAAACGGGTAACATCGTACAGGTCGAGCACCGAGGCTTGTGCCCTTGCACTTAAGCCGCCTTTGCCCAAAATATCATTAGGATTACCCTCAACCTTGATAGGCCTGCCTTCGCGGGTTTTAACCAAAATGGCCTGCCCTTCTAAGGTAGAAGCGTAGTAGTTGGCTACACCTGGTGTAATTTCTTCGGGTTTAACTAAGTAGGGTATGGATTTATGAACAGGAACTTTTTGGCAGGCAGCTAATGTTACTGCGCCCACGCCAAAGCCAACAGCTTTTAAAAAGTCGCGGCGCGGGGTTTTGCCGGCTAAGCCGCCTCCTGTTAAAACATCTTCGATTGGAATAGGCTCCGCGAATTCGTGTTTGTTTAATTCAACAAATTCAGGGGTTTTGTTCAGCTCTTCTAAACCTTTCCAGTATTTTTTATTGCTATCCATTTAAGCTAAATAAACTGTAATGATAAGTCTTAAATCAAATTATTAATAGTGGCATTTGCCGCACTCAATACCGCCCATTGCAGCTTCGGTAACGGGCTTGCCGGCTTTAATTAAATCATGCACTGCTTCCATTTTCTCGTAGTACGCATTGCCTTTAGTGTTCACGTTGGTACGCCTGTGGCACTGTATACACCATTTCATTGTTAATGGCGAATATTGGTAAACCTCTTTCATTTCCTGAACGGGGCCGTGGCAGGTTTGGCATTTTAAGCCCGCAACTTTTACGTGCTGCGAGTGGTTGAAATAAACAAAGTCGGGCAGGCTGTGGATCCGCACCCATTGTATCGGCCTGGCCTTGGTTGTATCGTATTTTTGGGTAGCAGGATCGTAACCCAGTGCGTCGTATATTTTGGCGATCTCAGTCGAAGGCGTGGTAGCTTCTTTTCTCCGGTCGATCGTTTTATGGCAGTTCATACAAACGTTTAACGATGGTATGGATGCATTTTTTGATTTGTAAGCGCCTGAGTGGCAATACTGGCAATCAATTTTCATAGCGCCTGCGTGCAGGTCATGCGGGAATTTGATAGGCTGTACCGGCTGGTAACCCTGGTGCACGTTGGTGGTCCATAAGGTAACCCATGTCCAGCTGCCCAATGCTAAGGTACCGCACAGCAATACAAAGAACACCAGTTTTTTATTCTTAGCCAGTTTTTTTATGGTTGCCAAACGGTCAACAGGGGCTGCTTCAACTACAGGTTCGGGTATCAGCAGATCCTTGTTTTTTAGCAGTAAACCTTCAAGTGTTTTTACCACCTTGTTTAGTACCAGTATAATAATAAAGGCAATAATGATGACACCGATCAACGCGAAAATAACCAGCGTGCTTGGTCCTTCTTCACCAGGTGCACCAACAGGTGTTTTAGGTGCCTTCTGCATGGTTGTCCATGTAGTACGCACATAAGCTAATATGTTGGCGCAATCAGCGTCAGACAGGTCTGCAAAAACAGTCATAGCTGACTGGCCGTACTGGTTGAAAATGGCCACAGCTTTAGGATCTTTTGCAGCAATTAAAGCCTGGTTGTTCTGGATCCACTTGGTGAGCCATTTGTCGTCGGTTTCAACGGTGCTTACCTGCGAACCCAGGGCTGGGCCCACTAACTTCCGGTCAACGGCATGGCAAGTGGTACATTTGGCTTTAAAGATGGCTTCACCTTTAGCGGCGTCTGCCTGCGCATAGGCAGAAGTTCCTAAAAACGCAAAACCGGCAACCACTAAAACCGACCTTGAAAATTGTTTAAAAAGTAATGAGAAACTCCTCATAAAGTGTATTTATACTAAATAATTTTCTATATTAATGATTGTAATTCACGCGGAGATGTATATAACGTCCGAATTTTTCAGTCACAAAAGTAAAATTTATTACAGTATCACTGACAAAGTAATGACAGTAATATCTAATTTATAATAATTCTAAATAATATTAAAGTGCTGGTTAAATTTGTTTATAACAATGCTAATTTACCTGATTATTGAATTAAAAGAACAAAATTATTTGTACCTGAATTTTGCATTAAAAATGATATTCGTCACATTAGTGGGCACGCCATATATATTGGCATAAAACTTGGCTATATAAAGAATTATATTAGGCAGATGCTAAAAAAAGCATCCCTGAAAAAGTATGTTGAGAAAATTTAATCTATAGTTGTTAACGAGGAAAAGAATAAATAAAGATAGGCATGTATCCGACAAAATAAAATTAATTTTTTGCAGTGATTTAAGATTTGCGAACTGTACATCTTAGTTATTAGTCCGCGATTTATCCAAACCCTCACCGGCGTTTTCGCCCGCACTATCGGGCCGTCATTTGCTCTTATCCGGCTCAACCCCTGTGGCTCACCCATTTTCGAAGTAGTTTTCCATTTTTTGGAAAAAAGCAACTTTTTTGGAAAAAATACCCCTGTCCTAATTAATTAAAGACCTCATTATAAATACATTATGTTGATGGCACTGAATTAGATGCTGGCTTTGCCAAACATGGAGATGTTAAAGAAATTTTTGTGCTGCGGAGCCGATATTCCTATCGAGGCCAGGCGCCCGAACCGGCAATACGCTGCCAAGAAGCTGTATTTAAATTCTCCTGTAATTGATAAAAGTGACGAAGGTTACTAAAAACAGTGACAAGAGTCACCACAAAACGCGCATTTCAGAAGGCCGCCATACGTTAAAGTGGGGACCAGCAAAGCGCAAACGATAGCAAGCAAATTAAGAAAGGCACACGACGATGAAAAGGTTCCCCTATTATTTTTTTTATGCAATTGCATTAACAATTGTTTTTAGCAACGCAAACGCACAGGCCCCAGCCCCCGGCACCGTTACATTTAAGTATCAAACCGGGACGCAGACCAACTCAACCTCTGCATATGCCGACTTTGTGCCGACAAGCGGACTGGGACAAGATGGAGGATATGGTTACGAATTTATAACGCAGGGTACCGGTACAAATTTCCTCTTTTACACACAGGTTTCTTATTACGTGTTTAACGCGGCAACAAATGATGGCATGATCAGCTTCGATCGGAACTCGTCAGCCGTTACCGTTCAGGCTGCATTTATCAGGAGTGCAAGGACCGGGGCTGTAACTACGCAAGGCGAAACATCCAAGCCCTCGGCCGGCGGCGAATTTAAAATGCAGTCTTTTGATCTGCTGGCCATATCCGGCACGCCAACCGTGTCTGTTCAGGCCTATGCCAATGGCGTTGCCGTCGGTTCGCCGCAAACAGGCGCAATAAACTCCACCACCAAAACAAAATTTGATTTCTCAACAAATCCAAATTTTTACGATGTTGATGAAATTGGCATTACCGGTTTCAATGCCGATGGCATCAGGGCCGATAATTTAATAAGTACCACCCTGGTGGTTAACACCGGGGCCCCGGCTTTTACTTATGCAAGCCCGCAGGTGTATACTTCAGGTACGGCCATCAGCCCGTTGATCCCAACCACTACGGGCGGCGCTGTCGGCGCTTACGGGGCTTTTAGCACTTTTGCATCTGTCAACACGCCCGGCGGCATACATGTGGATGTAGCCGGCAATGTATATGTATCGGATACTAATGATAACTCGGTTTATGTATTTAATTCCAGCGGCACAGCTGTGACGGGCAGTCCGCATACCGGTATGGGATTGCAAAGCCCATATGGTGTAACGGTTGATGGTTTAGGTAATATCTATACTGCCAACGGGCCTTCCGGCACCGTAACAAGAATTACAGCCGGCGGCGTGGTTAGTACCATAACAGGATTTACGTTTCCGGTCGACTTGGGCACAGATGCATCAAATAATCTTTATGTTAATGATTTGGGAAACTTTTCGGCATCAGGCGGCTCTGTCTATAAGGTTTTGGCAGGTACCAGCACCGCCAGCGTTTTTTTAACCGGCTTAAACAATCCTTCCGGTATTGCAATAAATAGTGCAGGTGACATTTTTATCGCCCAATATCCCGCTAATAACATCATCAAAGTGGCAGCAGGAACAACAACCCAAACCATCTTCGTTAGCTCGGGACTGAATTCGCCATATGGTTTAGAGTTTGGCCCGTCCGGAAACCTGTACGTGGCCGATGAAGGCAGTAATACCATTAAAAAAGTTACGACGGCCGGCGTTATGACCACAGTTAACGGTACCGGTTTATCGTTCCCTTACGACGTTGGCTTTGATGCATCTGCGAACATGTATATTACCAACAACGGCGCAAATACCGTGCGAAAATCCATGGCTTCCGGCTATTCCATCAGCCCGGCGCTTCCTGCGGGTTTAAACTTTAGTAATTATACAGGCACAATAAGCGGCACGCCAACCACAACATCGCCGGCAATCATTTATACCATTACGGCTACCAATGCCCAGGGTACCGCAACGGCTACTGTTAGCATTGCGGTTAATGCTGCTGCCCCGATTATCACCTATGCAAGTCCCCAGGTATATCCGGTTAATGTGGCTATTCCCCCTTTGGGCCCAACTAATATCGGCGGCCCGGTAGGCGTCTATGCCGCGGTTACCACTTTTAAAAGTGTTAACACACCTTATGGGGTAGTTGTTGATGCAACAAACAATATTTTTGTGACAGACGATGCTGACGGGGACCTTTATAAATATAGTTCTGCCGGCGTTGGAGGTACAATATATCTTTCTTTAAATCAACCCACAGGTATTACAGATGATGCACAAGGAAATATATGGGTATCCAATTGGGGTAACAATACCGTTTGCAAGTTTAGCGCTTCGGGAACTTTGTTAGCTACAATAACCGGTTTCAACTCGCCCTATGGTATAACTACCGACAATTCGAACAAC
>Ga0206964_10223_pt1 | contig 16914 bp, 16 predicted proteins | sample Alteio_BWOrgHeat_25_FD_152980 | JGI IMG/M metagenome (GOLD analysis project Ga0206964, IMG submission 152980) | Enriched cells from forest soil in Barre Woods Harvard Forest LTER site, Petersham, Massachusetts, United States -... | ecosystem: Environmental > Terrestrial > Soil > Temperate forest >...
GGCCGATGCCTCGGAAAGCGCGGAAGCATTGGTAGAGGCGCTCAAAAAGGGCGATAAGGCCAGCGGCAGCGACCAGTTCTTTACCCAGTCAGCCATCAACTTTTTAGCGGCCTGCATCTTTTTCTTTTCGAAATACGAGGGTGGGAAGTATTCCAGCCTGCCACACGTGTTGTCCTTTTTGAACCGGAGCTACCAGGAGATCTTTGATACGCTGTTTACCGAACCTGAACTGGTTTCATTGCTTTCTCCGTTTAGAAGCGCCTGGCTGGAGAAAGCCTTTCCGCAACTGGAAGGGCAGGTCGGCACCTTGAAAATATTTATCAGCCGCTTAGCGACAAAGGAAACGTTCTGGGTCTTTTCGGGCGATGATTTCAACCTGAAGATATCAGATGCCAGTTCCCCCTCCATAGTCATCCTTGCCAATGATCCGAATACACAAAATATCAATTCAGCCTGCTATTCTATCGTACTTAACCGCTTAACCAAGCTCATTAATACCAAAGGCAATTTGCCTTCGGCATTGATCATCGATGAGGTGCCTACCCTGTTTGTGCATAAGGTAGAGAACCTGATTGCGACAGCCAGGAGCAATAAAGTGGCTGTACTAATGGGCCTGCAGGAAATCCCGCAGTTCCAGCAACAGTACGGAAAAGATACGGCGGCGACGATCACAGCAGTCGTCGGCAATGTGCTGGCCGGGTCGGTCAGGAACAAGGAAACCCTGGATTGGCTGGAAAGGCTCTTTGGCAAGTCCAAGCAAATTGGGGAGGGATTGTCCATAGACCGGAACAAGACCTCCAGCTCGCTGAATGAAAAACTGGAAGCCTTGATCCCGGCGGGTAAAATGGCCTCGCTCAATACCGGGGAAATGGTCGGGCTGATCGCTGCCGATGTACAGGAAAATTACACCGGTCAGTTTGAAACCTCGGCGGTCAACTGCCGGATCAATTTAGACCAGCGGTCACTCAGCACTGAAGAAGCCGGCTATAAGCCTTTACCGGTCTATTACAACTTCCACGGCAAAAAAGACGAAGTGCTCCGGCACAATTTCTTAAGGATCAATAAAGAGATCGACGACCTGGTACAGGGCTTCAAAAAGCCGGTCATCAGTAATCCGGCCAAAGCCACCTTTAAAACTTAAAACAAATGAACACAGCAGATGATTTGATCGGTCAGCTTGTACTGATACATCCCGATCTGAACACTGACCCGGCCAGGAAAGCCGGGCAAGTCGGGATCATAACCGGCGCCGAATTGGAAAATGAAATGGTTTACGTGGGATTTGGGCGGAACGGCCATAGCACTTATGGTACCGACGCCGTGTTGCTGTTACAACCCAATGAGCAGATCAGGCAAAACCTTCGGGAACAGTTTACCGCATTGAGTGTCAACGATTACAAGTCGCTGTTCCAGATCTCGCTGCTGCAGGAATTAAAGCCGTCCACCGCCAATATCAAAACCGCGATGTCACTGGCGCTGCAAAGTGAAGCGGTCAGGACCAACAGCATGCGTTCCGTAGAAGATGCGCTGGGCCTCCGCCGTGACCAATACATGGAGCGATGAAAACGCTTGCATTAATTTTATGCTGCTGCCTCCCGCTCAAACACCTGTCCCTGACTTCACCATTCGGTTATCGCATCCACCCCATTACCAACCAATATCGTTTTCACAGCGGAATAGACCTTCGTGCACACCACGATACGGTTTATGCGGTGTTCGATGGAACAGCCTCGATTGGATATGATGATAAACTTGGAATCTTCATTCGAATTAGTGCCGAAACGTCATCGGTTCAATATAATGACCGCTTGGGTGTCTTTGTTGCTGTTCACGACAGCAACTTTAGTTGCTTTTACGGCCACCTGTCAACATTATTAATCAGCGACGGGCCGGTGGTTTGCGGGCAGCCGGTAGCGATAACCGGCGCAACAGGACAAGTAACCGGCGAGCACCTCCACTTCAGTATCTAATTCAACGGGAAGTACCTCGACCCTTTAAAGTTTTTGTATCAATTAAATTTAAATCCATACCCCTATGAGTAATTTCAAACCCCTGACCGACCAGGTCGCGGAAAAACTGAACACGCAAATCAAGGAAGGCAACTCGATCTTCCAGCGCAATGACCAACCGCTCGTCATGCCCTTTAACCCCGGCTCCGGCAAAAATTACCGCGAAGCCGCGGCGCTCATCCTGTTGATGCAGGACCGCCCCGACCCACGCTGGATGTCGCTCAAAAACGCCAATTTCAACAGTTGGCCGGTAAACAAAGACGAGAAAGGCACGCTCATCAGTTTTTACAAAACCAGCGAAATGCAGCAAGTTGTCAATGACAAGGGCGAACCGCAACTGAACGACAAAGGCAAACCCAAAATGGAATCCGTCAAATTAAAGGAATCTGTGATGGCCACCGCTTTCCTGTTCAACGGTGCACAATTGCGGGACATCCCGGCCTATGAGCCGAAAGACCCCGCTATGGCTATTGACCGGGCCAAAATGATCGTCGAAAACGCCAAACCGGAAAGCAAACTGAAACAGCAGGATTTCGCAAGCGAACCCGCTTATTACGCCGCTGTCCTAAAAGAAATGGCGGAAAATAAAATCGCTAAAGCTTCGGAGAGCGGCATCGCCGACGCTTTAAAAACCAATTTGGCCGCCGTTTTCATCAGCGCCGACCTGCAACTACCCTATGATATCGGCGACCATGTCGGCTACCTGGACAGCTGGTCGCAGCTCATTAAAGAAAAACCCGCTGAATTGTTCAAAGCCGCCAACGATGCGCAAAAAGTCGCCGACCACGTCATCCGTTTCGAAAAAAAAAAGGAACAGCAACAGCAACAAACGACTTCCCTGACGCTGGATAAAGGCGACGTGATCGCCTACAAAGGCGATACCATAAAAGTGCTGGAGATCCTTCGCGGCAAAACCGCGCAGGTTGAAAACGGCGATGGCGCGAAGTTTAAGGTCGGGCCGAAGGATGGGCTCTATACCGCGCTGGTCAATGCCAGGAACAACCAACAGGAAACAGCGGTCGTTCGTGAAATGACGCCGGCCGTAGAAAAAGAACCCGAACAGGATTACGCGATAGCCAGATAAATTTTAAAAAATGACACAAGAAATTTTTGAGGAAGAGGACATTCCCATAGCGGAATTTGAAAACATCGGCCTGTCCAAAGATGGACGGATCGATTTGGGCGAGCACGACCTGAAAGCCTTGCTTGCCGGCATGCGGACAGACACCCTCCGCTTGCATAACCTGACGGATGGCGACATCAAGATCCTGCACCTGGATGCCAAGCTTTCGCTTCACCGCAATGAACAGGGCAACCTGGACCTGCTGATCCATCCCGTTTACCGGAGACCCAAAGCCCCTGAATACCTGACAGATGACGAAGTTGAAAAACTGGCCAGCGGCGAAACGGTCAATTTGGACAAGACCGTTGAAATTGACGGCGTCAAAAGGGAAGTGCTGATCGAATTTGACAAAGAAACCAACGAATTCGTTATCACTGACACCGAACGCATCCTTGTCCCAGACTATGTCAATGACGAAGAATTGACGCCCGAACAAAAAGCCCGGTTCAAAAAAGGCAAGGTTGTTGAACTGCAGGACGGTACAAAATTCCAGTTCTCCGCAAAAGACCCCAACGGTATACGCTCCAACAAGCTGCACCTGGTCGCTTCCCTGCTCATCGACGGCGGCTTAAGCTACCTGCTGTATAAAGGGTTGAAAGCCCTGCCCGGACAGAAACACGATAAAGTCTCCGAAGACTACAGCCGGGGCTATTACCAGGCCCTGGAAGACATGAAAGTCCGCGAAGTCAAAGACCGCATGAAAGGCCATAACGCCTATTCCCGGTAATAAATGACAACGTTTCTGGAAAGACTGGACATCCACCCCGACGTCCAGTCTTTTTTTAAACCATTTTTAAAAATAACATGCGAGACCCTGATTTTTAATCAAGCTGATTATTTCGAGCATGCAGGTAAAGATTTTCACCGTGTGCCGATAACTGAAAGCTGTTGGACAGCAGGCGAGCCCGATATCGCGACAGACATTGTTATTTGTGGTTCTGCCATGGACGCCATCGCCTGGCTAAATTTAAATCGACATCGGTACCAAAACTTTGACAATCTATCTTTTATAAGCGCGGGTGTGGTTCCTTTTCATTTTCATGCAGAAACCATCCAAAAACATAAGCCAAAAAGCAAACTCCATTTTATTTTCAGCAAAGATAATTTGGGCGCCATCTGCGACCTCAAACTGGCCTCCTTCATCAGGAACAAACCACTGAAAATTCACTACCAGGAAAACCGGTTTAAAATCTCTTTCGAAAACAAAAACTACGCATTTGACTGGCTGAGCCTCAACGCCCTTGAAAAAGCCAGCCGCTACAATTTCCGTATCCGCACCCATAAACCCAAAAACGCCACCACCTATTATGAACAACTCAGAAACCGATATCCAGCTTAGGCCATCGCCTATCTTTGCCTTTTTCCATATCATCGCCTTTATCAGCTGCGCCATCGCCTTCCTATGGCTGGCGAACCGCTATTACCCAACGCTGATCTGGTTCAGCTTGTTCAGCATGGCATTCGGGATCTACCGCTATATATTCATCCGGCGGGTTATATATCTTGTTACACCGCAATATATCCGCATAACCCGGGGCATCTTCTTCAAAACGATAGACACCATCGAACTGTTCCGGGTTAAAGACTATATCATCACCGAGCCTTTCCTGCTACAAATCTTCAGGTTGATGGACCTCCATCTCAAAACCACCGACCCCGAAAACCCGGTTATTTGGCTGCGCGGCATCCCCCAATCCAACATCATCGATATCATCCGGGAACGCGTCCTCGAAAGCCGCCAGCACAACCGGATTTTCGAGATCAATTAAGCATTTAAAGCATGAAAACATTCCTCCACTTTATCCTCACCTGCTTTATTTCCACCGGCGCACTGCTCAGCGCCACCAAAGCCGCCAACCCCTGGCCCCATTTCGCAGTCATGCTGTTCGTATGGGCACTATTCGCCTGGCGCTTGCGCGTCAGAAATAAAAGGCCGTATTAATCTACCACATCCTTTTTCGTTCCACCTTAACTTTGATTCCTATGGCCAATATGTGCAGTAACGTCGTCGTTTTTACCGGCGACCCTGCCGCCGTCGAAAACGTCAAAGCCCTTTTTAAAGAGATTGAACAAAAGCAAAACGAAACCGGGAAATGGCACCTTCCCCCCTACGTGACGGCCAATTTCAGTCACATGCAGGACATCAGCATGGACAATGAAAAGATCAACTATGAAACCAGGTGGTACCCGAATTTGCAAGGCCTGGTACAGATCGCCGATCATTTTCAATTGGATTTTGTCAATCATTATGATGAAGTGGCCAACGGCGTTTTCGGCGAAGCCAGCTATACTAAGGGGACACTGCTCGATATTTGTTTGGACCCCGCCGATTTCCAGGCCTATGATTTTGACCCAGCTACCCGGCTTTTTACCTATAACGGCCAAACCTACGAAAATGAGACCCCCATTTTTGAAAAAATGATCGAGGAGAAAAAAGCCGATAACCCTTATTTTAAAACCACCAGCGAGGTGACAAAAGAAGAACTGGCCGAACTATACGGCGAACTGTTGCCCGGGGACATTGTCCTTAAGTTCGCAGAACATAAAAATTTTGTTAAAGCAAATGAAGCGTTCCGGGATATGGATGAAGGAACCATTGCGGAAATCGACCGCGTTCTGTCCGGCAACCCCCACACCCTGGAAAACTATAAAAGCCAGGACCAGTTTCTTGCTGTCAGCTTCCTCAAACTATTGATCAGCGAATGGAACAAACAACACCGAAGCACCCAATTCCAGGCAGACAGGGGACTATAGACTTTTACGCGATTACCTATGATTTATGAAGGACAAATGCGGGGCACCGTGGTATTGGTACGTCCCGAGCTGGACATCGATCCATTGTACAGGCAAAACCAGGTTGGCGTAGTTTGCGAGGCCAATTTCGACTATGACCACATCTATGTGGATTTCAAGGACAAGACCGGTCTCTATTCCGCAGATGCCTTACTTATCTTTTTATCCCCGGACGATATTCTTGAAAACCTGAGGCGATTACCTGCGGAAACCAGCCCGGAAATATTCAAGGCACTATGGAAAGTGGAAACATTTCTCGGTTACCATGATGTAAACTGGAAAATTAAGGCCATGCAACTTGCCAGCGACCATCCACCGATCCAGCAGCTATGCACCACCCTGCTGAAGAATGAAATTTACTTGCACATCCATCGTCAATACGGTCGCAGTTAATTTTATAACATAAAGAATCCCCGGTCGAAAACGTCAACACCCTTTCAAACAGATCGAAGAAAAATTTAACGAAATAGCTATAGCCTTGAAGGCGCAATACCATAATTTTTTTTAAAAACAAATGAAAAATGAGACAAGTCTTCGAAGCCTAAACCTAAATACACATCGGATGGCGTTTTCCCCTGTTCCTTTATCAAATAATAGGCTTCCTGCAGTCTCCTTTGTTGCAGCCAGCGGCTTGGCGGTTTATTAAAAATTCTTTCGAAATCCCGCTTGAATGTGGCGAGGCTTCTTCCGGTGAGATAAGCAAATCGTTGCATTTGCACATTATAATGATAGTTCTTCTCCATAAATCCTTCCAGGTCTATTTTCCCTGGCTCGGAAAAATCAAAAAGAATACCTTCAAATGATGGAACAAGCGCCAGCAAAAGCAAAATGGCTTCTTTCTGTTTTACGAAAAGCAACTCATCAGTTCCTGTACGCTTCAAAATTGTTTCGTAGGCCAAAAGTGACCGCATATAGTTACCGATCTCCGATGAAGATAGCTGTTGAAAAGCAGGCGTGACGTCATGTTGTAGTGCTTTATATCCGTATTCAAGACTGATGTTTCGAAGTGTTTGTTGGTCAAAGTATATGGATATGGATTGATACTCACCCCGCTCCGGTGGGCATTTTGCATATTTAACCAGGTTGTTTCGCCTGCAAAAGTAGATGTCGCCTGCGTTGAAGCTTATCGTGTGGCTGTTGTCCGTCATCACCAGTGAACCCGAAATAATATAAACTAAAGTGTGCTCCGGAACGAACTGCTCGCCTTTGCTGCTTCTTGAGAAATAACACGAATATTGTATGGGCGGTCTTTTTGTCATTTGTTAATATATTCGGAATCCGAAGTTACTAATCTTCAATTATTTTAAATAGAATGGTTTGCGGGGCGCATGACGCATTTTTGCGCATATCCGTTCAGCAAGCCATTGAAAATACTCACAAAGAAACGGGTCGGGGCGTTTCTCCCGCGAATCCAGGATCATTGTTTTATACTTATCCCAGGTTATTGAAACCAATGAGCCGATGGTTTTGTCCACGAGGTCGATATCTATGAGCCGTTCAGCCACAAGGATACCGAGCGATTCCATTTCCTGCGCAAACTGGGTAACCATAATCCCTTCGTGGGCGGGAAGCTTTTGCCATTCTTCATGGGTGGGCGGTATATCGTGCGAGGTAACATAATTCATAAGTTCGGAAAATTCCCTGGTATTGAAATTGCGCAACGCCTCCAGCGTTAACCTTTCCTGGCGGTCACGCGTTGCACTCTTAACTTGTACAATGCCAAATACCAAAGCAATAATGGCTGATACGGCAAGCGCTATATTAGCGATAAATGTGATTGTCTCGGAAGTCATATCTTTATTGGATTTAAAGAGTTAGAAATTTTAGAATGATAAAACCGGGTATTCCCATTAATGCGTGATGTAAGCTTTGGGTTCAAGATACTCCTCAAACCCCAGTATACCGCCTTCCCGGCCAAAGCCGGATTGTTTGAAACCGCCGAAAGGAGCAAGCGGATCATGAGCTATACAATTGATCAGTACCCGGCCAGCCTTGATTTGAGCGCCGACACGTTGTGCCCTTTCCATATTCGCTGAACTGATATAAGAATTCAGCCCGTATTCCGTATCATTGGCCATCCCGATTGCCTCTTCTTCAGTTTCATAAGTAACGATGGAAAGGACGGGACCGAAAATCTCTTCCTTAAATATTCTCATTTCGGGGGTAACGCCGGCAAAAACAGTGGGTTTAATGAAGTTGCCTTTTTCCAGGCCCTCCGGGTGGCCTTCGCCGCCAATTACAAGTTCTGCCCCTTCAGCTATGCCTGTTTTTATAAACTCTTGTACCCGGTTATATTGTTTTACGCTCGCCAGCGGCCCAAGGGCAACTTCCTTGTCTCTCGGATCACCTACCTTCATTTGTTCTACAGCAGCTTTGGCCAGTTTCTTTACCTCTTCAATACGGCCCTTGGGTACCAGCAACTTGGAGGCTGCAATACAAGCCTGGCCGTTATTCATGTAGCAGGCGGCAACCGCCATCGGGATCGCTTTTTCAAAATCGGCGTCATCTAAAATAATGTTTGGATTTTTACCGCTGAGTTCAAGTGCGACGCGCTTTACCGTATCCATGGCGTCCTTTGCTACGATTTTTCCAATGGTTGTCGAACCCGTAAAAGACAACCGCTGAATATCCGGGCTGATAGACATTTCCTTGCCGACCACTTCGCCGAGGCCGCAGACCACGTTAATTACTCCCGGTGGAAGCCCGGCTTCGAGATAGCTTTCTACGAGCACCTCGGTTTGCATGGCACTCATCTCACTCGGTTTGATCACCACCGTACAACCCGCAGCGAGTGCCGGGGCCATTTTGATATGGATAGAACCGGCACTGGAATTCCAGGGCGTAAAAATTCCGACTACGCCGACAGGCTCGAATACAACCCTGGAGTAGCCAAGCGTTTTTTCAAGTTGATAATCCTTTACAACCGAAATCACGTGCTGAAAAATATTTAAAGCCAATTCGTTGGATCCTTTCGAGCGCACCTCCGGAGCGCCGTATTCTTCCGTGGTGGCCGCGATCAACCTGTCCATCCGGGTGGCCAGGGCATCATAAAGACGGTGTAAATAGCCAAGGCGTTCCTCCTTGCTGGTTTGCGACCAGGTTTTGATCGCTTTATTGGCGGCGGTGATCGCGTTGCGCGTATCAACCTCGTCACACATAGTAACCTTGCCAATCACTTCGTTGTTGGTAGGGCTTATCAGGTCGACGACCGCAGTCCCATGAGGGGTAACCAGTTCGCCGTTGATAAATGCTGTATTAAAAGTTTTCATAACTGTAGGATTAACTGTTTTTCTGTACTTGTTAATTGTTCTACAAATTTATTGGGGTTCCAGGCCGTCAGCTTTGTTGAAAAGCTCAATTATTTTTGTTATACAGCTCAAAGCGAAGATTAATGGTTGGCTTCGCGCGTGGCTAAAGCAGAAAACGGTTATAAAAAACTAATGAAAGATTCGCAGCCTATGGCGCGTTCACCGCTGAGGCTAAATAAAAGACGTTCTGTTTTCGTATAGCGTTCAGTTAGCGCAAAATCGGTATAAGGAAGGTTTTGGGTGCTTAGTAAAAAGTATGCGCTATCTTTTTAATTGGACTGCTTTTGTATTGTCGACACGACAGGCTGTTATTTCATGCATGCCTGATTGCAAGGTTTTGTTTATAGAGTCAATATAGTTGGGTGCTCCTACTCTTCTATTTGTTTAGGATCTTCCACCACGATCTCCGGTTTTCCCTTATAATCAACCACCTTTCCACTCACACAAATTGATTTCCCATCCAAATTATCCGCGAGTCCTTTCGCGTCGCCCCTCAAAACGACCGTAAACAAGGAATTCGGATAAGCCCCGCCCATGTTCACCAGCACCATGCTGCTGAAGTCCTTGTGTCCATAAACTTTCGAGCAGACCTTAACAGTTTGGCCAATATAGTTGGCCACCTCCGCTTCTTTTACCGTCGGCACCTGTCCTGCCGGCTGAACTGTTTGACTAGTCGCAGTTGCAATAGTAGTTTTTGCAAAAATGGCATTTAACACGCCGGCCAGCCTGATCCCTGCTTTCTCTATCCTGGTTTCGACGACCGGCATGTGCGCCTTATCATACGCATCATCGATATTCGTCCCGTTCTTTTCGATCTCGCCATACAGTTGCGAGCTGATCTGGTAGCTTTCCCAGGCCCACAAGAGCTGCGGGTCGCTCTGCCATTTGGAAATTTGTTCCGGCGTTGCCTTGTCAAAGTTTTGGGCCAGCTGCGCCGCGCTCAAACCGGCGTGCTCCAGCATTTTAGTATCCCAAAGGCTGTGCAGGTTGGTGCCCTGCCCGTCATATTGCACCTGGATGGTATTGCCACCCTTATCTTCTGCACGGCTCACGTGCATCGGCTGATGAATATCGCCTGCAAAATGCACCACATATTTCAGCGCATTTACCCTATCCTCCCGGCTGGCATGATCGTCAGCCAAGATCCCTTCTTCTTTGACCAATGCGGTATAAACATCTTCCTTCTGCGCTACCTGCTGCTTAAAATCATCGAAAGACAAACCCGGCTCCACATTGATAAAATGCCAGGACGCCGTCGACCTGTCGCGGATATCATCCGCCCAACTCGCCACATCTGCTAAAGACTCATTGCCCAACAACGCCGCCACGCCCGCCTTTGCCTTATCCGTTAAATGGTTTGCAGCGATCCGCCCGATCACGTTATGCCCCGTGCGCCCCCAGGAAATTAAGCCAGTAGCCACGCAAACGGCTACGATACCATATAAAAATCTTTTCATGCCGCCAAGTTAAACACCGGGAACCTTTATTATATAAAGCCCATGTTAATTTTTTCGGGAATTGGCAAACTCCGCTGCCTGGAAAGCCCACTCAATGACCTGCGCAATCGTCTTCAGCACCGTATCGAACTCCTTTTCATTTTTGATATCGACCCCCGCCAGCGTACCCAGCCCTGCACTATCATGCAGCACATTATAATAGATCCCGCCGACCAGCATACCCATCACCGCCTTCAAACTGATCCCGCTCTTCCTGAAGTGCCCGTCCGCCAGTTCCAGCAAACGCACACCCTCCCGTTCCCTCGCCTCGCAAGTCGCACGCATCAGCGGATTGTATTCGCTGATTTGCCACAGCACCAGCTTTTGCATCTCCCTATCCCCGTGAAAGTAACGGAACTGGTCCTGCAGCATCCGGATGAAACAAGTCTTCAGTTCCTCCGTGGTCGGGTTTTCCGGCAATTCCAAAGATTCAAAGTAAGCCAGCCAGGTATCCTTCTTACCGATATAAGCCTTCAGCAAACCGTTCAGGTTGCCAAAATATTCATAAACCATCGGTTTGCTCACACCCGCCCGCAAGGCGATCTTGTTCACACCCAAACCATGATAACCTTTTTCCCTTAACGTATCGCCGACCGCCCCGGTCAGCCTGGACACTTTTTCCTCCGGGTTCCTTTTTCCTGGCATAATTGGTAAACTGCTTTAAAAAATAAAGTTAAGCACCAAAATATTACCAAGTGGTAGATAACTCAAAAATCTGCTCAAATGACCAATGCTTCGGATCCTGCCCGTGCTTATTGTTCCCTGGTCTAAAGCCGAACTTGTAAAATACGGTTAAGGTCCCTGACGATCTCATCAAGACTTAAAACCGCCTCAAAAAGAAAGTTTTCGGCTTCCTTTCTTTCGCTTAACTCCAGGCCGTTCTGCTTCAAAATCTGCGCGAGTCCAAGGATGTTGGCTACCGGGGCGCGAAGATCGTGGGAAACCATATAGGAGAATTGTTCCAGGTCCCTGTTTCGCTGCATCAGCTCGTCCGTGATCCGGTTGTTCTCCATTTCAACGCGCTTAGTCTGTGTAATATTAACGGCCGAGCAACAAAGACCGATGGAGTGGTCCTGCTGATCTTTTACAGGGTTCATACTGATGCGGTACCATTGCGGCCCGCCGTCTTGCATAGGATAGCTGATCTCATAGTTAAGCGGCCCGGCCAGGGCGGTATGCATAAGCTCTTTTACCGGCTCTTTTCTTTCGTCATTCAGAAAATCCCAGAAACAGGCGTCTTCACGCAGTGGTTTGCCAAATGACTGCCCGGCCCATTGGTCGGCAATTGCGTTGAAAGTCACGATTTGCAAATGCTGGTCCAGCAACAGAAATGCAATGTCGGTCGTTTTGAATATCGTGCGCAGGTGCGATTGCGATCTATTCAGCGTATGGTTTACCTCCTCAAGTTCCCTGGTTCCCTCAGCGATGCTGTATTCCAAAAGTTTATTTTTCCTGAGCACGATATTGGCCACGTACGAGGTAATAAGGGCGGCTGTTATAGAAATGCCCGCATTCGCGAACGCGACCCAGGATAGCGGAAGCGTCCGGTTCATGCCCAGGTGCGTCAGCATAATCAGACAACAGGCGATTAACGAATAAATAGTAATTTTCCTGATGGATTGTCCGACCACCAGTAACACACAGCACACATAGAGGGCATCGAGTCTTATTTTCCCCGGCAAAATGTGACTGATTAAAGTGATTGCAACCAGGCAGCATACTGCCAATAGATAAACCTTATTCATGCCCCGTTTTCCCCGCCGGGGAATGGGATTTATACCAGCCATAACATTTCAAATTAGTTCCCGCGACAGATCATACTATTGCCCCGTGTTTACTGCCGCGCCGTTTTTTAGTTCGTCCGTAGCATTGCTGATCAGGAGGTCCCCGGTTTTTAACCCCCCGTAAATCTCCAGGCTATCCGGGGTCTCCCTGCCTTTTTGAACGTTGACCCACTGCGCCCTTTGGTTCACAACCCGGATCACGAAGATGTTCCGGGAGTTTTGGGTAACCGCGCTTTGAGGCACCACGAAGGTTTTTTGGGCATTGGTTAACCGTAACATTACTTGTGCGAACATCCCGGGCAGCAATACCTTGCCCTGATTAGCAATATCCATCTGCATCTGTTCCGATCGCGTTTCGTCATTTAAGCTGCCGGCCATCCGGTTAATCGCCGCTGTAAATTGTTTACCGGGCAGGATTTTGACCGTAAAATGGACCGTATCCTTATCAGAAAAATAACCGGTGGCCGCCTCCGGCACATCCACAACCAGCCGCAGCCTGGACTGCTCCTGCAGGGTTAACATCGGTTTGTTGGAGCTTTTATCCGAAGGGGTGACATAAGCGCCGGGATAGACATTACGCGAACTGATCACGCCATCAAAAGGGGCCCGTACCTCCAGGTAGTTTCTCAGGTCTGCCGCCTGCTGGTAAGCTGATCTTGCTGCAAGCAGGGCGGAACTGTCGGCACTCATTTTTGCATGGGCCATGTCAAGATCATTGGGGGATATGGTACCCGGCATTTTACTTGTTTTGAGCAGGCGGTCATAATTGGCTTTGCTGCCGTGGTAAACGGCTTCTTTGGTATGCAGGTCTTCCTGCGCCTGGCTTAACGCAGCGGTCATTTCGGGGGCGTCAAGCGTCATGAGTAACTGCCCACGGTGCACCTGGCTTCCCACATCGACGGTCATGTTTTTTATAAAGCCATTTACTTTGGCATACAGATCGACGGTTTGATAGGGCTGCAGCACCCCGGGCAGGCTCATCGTTGTATTCAGGGTGCCGTCATTCAGCTTAAATGTTTTGACGCTGACGGTAGGCGGCGCTGAGGTGGGTGTTTGCTGTTTGCTTTGGCAGGATGCAAGTATCCCACCGGTCAGCAGTATCGCTATGAAATGATATGTTTTCATGATTTTTATCTTTTTTGACTATTTTGATGATGATAATTGAGGTTCGTAATAAAGGCTGCGCTGATCGTCGGGGTCCAGTGACACGTTATGGACGGCAGCGTTGCGCCTGATCAGGCAAAAAATAACGGGCAGAATAAACAGGGACACAAAGGTGGATAAGATCAGCCCGCCGATCACGGCGCGCCCCAGCGGGGCACTCTGGTCGCCTGCTTCGCCCAACCCCGATGCCATCGGGATCATCCCGGCAATCATCGCAATGGTGGTCATGAGTATGGGCCTTAACCGAAGCCCCATTGCCTCAATGGCCGCCGCTACGGCGCTTTTGCCCGATAGCCTGATATGTTCGGCATTGGTGACCAGCAAAATGGCATTGGACACCGAAACGCCGACGGACATAATGATACCCATGTAGGACTGCAGGTTAAGACTTGACCCGGTAGCCAGAAGGATGAGTAAGGAGCCAACTAAAACGCCCGGTATGGTGGTGATCACTGTAAATCCCAATGGAAAAGACTGGTAGTTCGCAGCCAGCATCAGCAGCAGGACCACAATGGTAATCCCCAGACCGAATTGGAGGCTGCTTAAGGTTTGGTCCAGCAGAATAGTTAATCCCCTGGCTTCGACGGAAACGCCCCTGGGCGGTGTGCCTGTAGCCTTTAGAATTCTATTTACAGCAGCCGAAGCAGAACCAAGGTCCTTATTATATATGTTGGCAACTATAGAAAGGAACCGCACCGGGCCTTTGCGGTCATATTCGCCGACAACCTGCCCCATGGTCAGCGTACATACGTCGCCCAGGACGGGCCGTGGCCTGTCTTTGAAAATAGGAATGGCTGCAAGGTCGGCTATGCTGCTTATGCTTGTCTGGGGCACTTCCACCTGCACATCGTAAGAAGTGGCATTTTTTTCATCCAGCCATAAATTCTTATCCGTAAAGCGGCTGGACGACGTAGACTCGGTAATGCAGTTGCTTACATCAGTCATCGTCAGGCCCATTTGCTTTACCTTATCCCGGTCGATATTAATATGTATCGCAGGATCGTTCAACTGTTCTTTCAGGTGAACATCTCTTAAAAACGGCACCTGTTGCAATTGCCCGATCAGTGAATCAGCATATTGTTTGTCCTGGCCGATATCTTTACCCATTACCGCTATTTCGATCGGTGTTGACGAACCCTGGCTCATGATTTTACTCGTCAGGTCGATGGGTTCAAATGACAGTGTTACCTCAGGCATGGCCTTGTGCAAGGCCATACGCAGGGTTTCCTTGACATCCCGGATATTCACCTTGTAATCTGCCGCGAGGTTGACCTGCATGACGATTTCGTTGGAAGCGCTCGTAAACAGGATGACCGGCAGGGTTGGAAACGATGATGGATGCTGCCCTGCAAATGCTGATATGATCTCTACATTTTTTTGTCCGATGGTGTGATATATCACCTGCTGGGCCTGCAGCATCGTTCTTTCCGTATGTTCAAGCCTTGAACCCTGGGGTGCGTCAATACGTACCTGGAACTGCCCGCTGTTTAGTTTGGGTAAAATATCCTTACCGATAACAGAAACACACCAACCAATGACCACAACGGACGCAACCGCGTAAATGGCGATACTCAGGCGGCTGCGCCTCATCATCCGCTGCAATATCCATGCGCAGCGCGATTTAAAACGGTCAAATAGCGCCGGTTTATTTTTCTTCTTTTCTTTCAATTCGGGCTTGTGTTCCGGCACTTTCAACACCCAGTTTGACAATACCGGCACCAGGGTTTGCGACAGCAGGAATGCCGCTATCATGGAGAATCCCACCGCCATCGAAAGCGGCAGGAACATGCCCTGCGGTACGCCGGTCATAAAAAATGCCGGCACAAAAACCGCCAGGATGCTCAGCAGGATAAGTAATTTAGGCAAAGCGATCTCTTCGCAGGCATCCGCTATGGCGCGGGCCTTCTTCTTGCCCATTTCCATGTGCCGGTGTATATTCTCAATAGTAACTGTAGACTCGTCCACCAAAATGCCGATGGCCAATGCCAGGCCGCTTAAGGTCATGATATTGAGCGTCTGACCGAAAAGCTTTAGCGCCAGGGTGCCTACAATAACGGAAAGCGGGATGTTGACGATCACGATAAAGGCGCTTCGGCGGTCCCGCAAAAAGAGCAGCACCATCAATCCGGCAAGGATAGCGCCTGAAACCCCTTCGCTGGCCAGGCTTTTTACCGCATTGATCACATAAACCGATTCGTCAAATTCAAACTTTAACGACACATCCGGCGGCAGCAGGCTTTGCATGGATGGAATAGCCTTTTTAAGGCCCTGCACTACAGACCAGGTAGAGGCATTCGACCCTTTGATAACAGGAATATAAATTGACCGCTTGCCATTGATGTAGGCAAAACCGCTGGTGATGTCGGCCCCGTCTTCCACCCTGGCCACGTCTTTCAAATAAATGGTCGCTCCGTTTTGGTAGATCAGGGGTATATCCTCAAAATCCTTTATATGCTGAAGCACCGTATTTGAAGGCGTAAGATAGGCTGTGCGCCCGATGTTAACCGTGCCAGCAGGCGATATATGGTTATAATCCTTTACCGCGGAAGTGATCTCGTCCGGCGTAATATTGTGACTGCGCATCAGGTCAGGATCTGCTTTAATGACCACCGTTCGCACGTTCCCGCCGATGGGTGGCGGGGAAGTCAGGCCGGATATTTTTGAAAAATTCGGCCTGACATAAAGGCTCGCCAAATCCTGCAGCTCATTATTTGTTCGTTTGGAACTGCTGATGGTTAACTGGCCGACCGGCAAAGTGGAAGCATCAAAACGGATAATAATGGGCGGAGGCGTTCCCGGTGGCATCTCGGCAAAAGCGCGGTTGGTAAGCGAAGTCACTTCTGCCGCTGCCTGCGCCATATTGGTGCCATCGTAAAAGCTGAGTTTTAAAATACTCAGGCCTTCGATATTATTGGTTTCGATGGACTTGATCCCGCTCACATACAGGTAAAGGTTTTGGTAGTTAGTCGATACAAACCCCTCCATTTGCTGCGGGGACATCCCTCCGTAAGGCTGCGAAACGTAGATGGTGGGCAAATTCAGGTTGGGGAAAATATCAATATTGATCTCTGTGACCGCAATGATACCCATCAGCACGACTCCAAAGATTAAAACGATAATCGTTATGGGTTTTCTTAAAGAAAATTGAATCAGGTTCATGACGATGTTTTTAAAATTGATTGGTGAATAAATTGAATTTGCCCGATGTAGCGGCGATATAAAGCAGGGCTTGCCAAA
>Ga0206964_10224_pt1 | contig 16891 bp, 12 predicted proteins | sample Alteio_BWOrgHeat_25_FD_152980 | JGI IMG/M metagenome (GOLD analysis project Ga0206964, IMG submission 152980) | Enriched cells from forest soil in Barre Woods Harvard Forest LTER site, Petersham, Massachusetts, United States -... | ecosystem: Environmental > Terrestrial > Soil > Temperate forest >...
TCTGCGCAGCGATACCGTTACTCACCCTACGCCAGAGATGCGCGCAGCCATGGCTGCTGCTGAAGTCGGTGACGACGTGTACGGCGAAGATCCGACCGTCAATCGTCTCGAAGCTCGCGCTGCAGAGATATTCGATAGGGAAGCGGCGTTGTATGTGCCGACAGGAACGATGGGCAACCAGATCGCCATTCGCCTTCATACGCGCCCTGGGCAGGAAATCATCTGCGAGTCGCGTTCGCACATTCTGGATTGGGAGATGGCTACCGCGGCAAGCTTTTCCGGGTGCCTTATTCGCCCAGTGGTTGGCAGCCATGAAGGCACTCCAGGCGTGCTTACATGGTCTCAAATCGAACCCGTGATCTATGGCCGCGGCAGCACGTTTCGGGCATCGACAGGTCTGATCGAAATTGAAAACTCGGCAAATCTCGCGGGTGGGACGGTAACCCCGCTTCCTGTTCTGGAAGAGATATGGGCCGGTGCTCGCAAGCGCGGCCTGCCTGTTCATCTGGATGGCGCGCGGATCTTCAATGCTGCAACCACTCTCGGGCCAGATGTCTTCAAGAATGTCCGTACGCTGACTCGCGGATTCGACACAATCATGTTTTGCTTGTCTAAAGGCCTGTGCGCGCCAGTGGGATCGATGGTTGTCGGCAGCAAGGAAGCGATTGCAGAAGCGCGCATTTATCGCAAGGCATTAGGAGGTGGGATGCGTCAGGCTGGGGTTCTCGCTGCTGCGGGCTTAATTGCACTTGAAAAGATGACTCAGCGACTTGATGAAGATCACGCAAACGCACGCCTGCTCGCAGAGACCCTTGCAGGCCTGCCAGATGTAGAGATTGATCCTGCAGCAGTACAGACGAATATCGTAATTTTTTCTCTGAAAACGAGAAAGTCCGCAGAGCTTGTTACGAGTCTCAAAGCAAGGGACGTCCTCGTAAGCACGGTAGGGCCGCGGTCCATCCGTCTTGTTACGCATTACGACGCGAGCCGGGCAGCATGCATGCGAGTCGCTCAACTACTCACTGAAGAACTGAGCGAGAGAATCCAATCGATTCATACTGTTGCCTGAGGCTCCCGACGCAACATATTGCCGACCAAACAACCCCAACCGCCCCGTGTGTTTCCTAGTAGAAGAGATTTAAGAGCGGAGACCAATTGTTTATGCGGCGGACGATGTCCTCTACCTACAGGATTCAGCTGCATTCCGGATTTAACTTCAGCGACGCATCTGCGATCACGGACTACCTAGCTGCGCTTGGCATCTCACACTTCTATGCCTCTTCGTATCTGCAAAGTGCGCCCGGCAGTACGCATGGCTACGATCTGGTGGACTTTCGCGCAGTTAATGAAGAGTTAGGTGACGCCTCTGCACACGAGGAATTCTGTAAAGCGCTAGGTGAGCACGGGCTTGGTCAGATCCTCGACATTGTCCCGAACCACATGTCGCTGGCACAGAATAATTCGTACTGGCTCGACGTTCTGGAGAATGGCCACGCGAGTCTCTATATTGACTACTTCGATATAGATTGGCAATCCGGTGAGGAGCGCCTGCGCAACAAGGTGCTGCTTCCAATTCTCGAGAATCAATACGGAGTCGTGCTCTCCAGTGGATCAATCAAGCTCGCTCGCACAGAGCAGCGGTTTGAAGTTGCCATCGGTGAGACACGCCTACCAGTCTCACCGGCGTCTATGCGGTCATTTCTCGCCCCGGCAGCGCAAGCATTACGTTCTGAGACTCTTGCCTTCGTGGCAGATTCGTTGGGTCGGTTGCTTCCGCAGCCCGGTGATGACGTGGCCGCTCTCTTTAGAGTGCGTCGCGATTACAAAATACTCCTTGCGCTCTTCCACAAATATCTCGCGGAACAAAGCGATGCTCCGCGCGCGGTCGATGATGCAATAGCATCGATCAACGGAGACATAGATTCGCTGGACAGCTTCTTGCAACAGCAGCACTATCGCCTTGCCTACTGGCGTTCGGCAGATCAGGATCTCGGATATAGAAGGTTCTTCGACGTAAACTCGCTCATCGGCGTTCGTGTCGAGCGTGAGCATGTCTTTCTCGATACGCACGGGCTAATCCTTCGCTGGCTGAGTGACGGCACTCTCGATGGAGTACGAGTCGATCACATCGATGGCCTACGCGATCCACAGTTGTATCTGCAAAGGCTTCGTGAATCCGCCCCCGATGCGTGGATCGTCGTTGAGAAGATTCTCGCGCGCAATGAAACGCTACAGGAGACGTGGCCGGTGAACGGGACAACGGGCTACGATTTTCTAAACCTGGTCAACGGTCTGCTCATTTCGCCCGAGGGCCTCAATGCCCTTGACAGCATTTATAGGGACTTCATCGGAGAGCGGAGAGACTACGCGAAGCTGGTGCACGACAAGAAGATTGCCACAACAGTCGAATCGCTCGGCAGTGACGTGAATCGGCTTACATCCATCTTTGTTCAGATATGCGAAGCCGATCGTGATCATCGCGACCATACTCGTGCCGAGATTCGCCATGCGATTCGTGAAGTGGCGTCTTGTTTTTCGACGTATCGAAGCTACGTCTCACCAGAACGAAATGAAATATCAGAGTTGGATGCGGCCATCATTCAGACGGCAATCAACGTCGCCGCTGAGTACAGGTCAGATATCGACCGAGGCCTGTTTGACTTCCTCGGTGATGTTCTGTTGTTGCGTCGCACTGGAGAGCTCGAGTCTGAGTTCGTGCTGCGCTTTCAACAGTTCACAAGTCCCGTCATGGCAAAGGGGCTGGAAGATACGGCTCTCTATTGCTATAACCGTCTCGTAGGGCTCAACGAGGTGGGGTCCAATCTATCGAACCCCATTGTAAGTGTCGCCGATTTTCATCGATTTAATATGCATGCACAGGAACATTACCCTGATGGCATGGTGACACTCACGACCCACGACACGAAGCGAGGGGAAGACATACGCGCTCGCCTTGCAGTCGTCAGCGAGGTGCCTCAGCACTTCAAAGCTGCTGTGACGCGGTGGTTTGCGATGAACAGCGTTTATCGCGTGAAGAACGTTCCAGATCCAAACACTGAATATCTCTATTATCAAACCCTCATTGGTGCATGGCCCGTCAGCACAGATCGAATGATCGACTATATGCGAAAAGCCACGCGTGAGGCGAAGGAACAAACGTCCTGGCTGCGCAACAATGCAGAGTTCGAAGAGTCGCTGACAAACTTCATTCGCAAGACGCTTTTGAATGAAACGTTCTGTGTCGAGGTTGAGACATTCGTGGCAATCGTAAATGAGGCAGCCCGAACTAATTCGTTGGCGCAAACGCTTTTGAAACATACAGTCCCTGGTGTGCCGGACACTTATCAGGGATCGGAGCTCTGGGACCATCGCCTGGTCGATCCGGACAATCGTACGCCTGTTGACTTTGGAACACGAAGACGATTGTTGAAAGAGATTGAAACTATGAGAGTAGATCAAGTCATGAACAGAATGGAAGAAGGGCTACCAAAGCTGTGGACCATGTACCACTCGTTGCGCGTTCGTCGAACTTATCCAGAGCGTTTCGGTGTCAAAAGCGCTTACACTCCGCTCCTCGCATCAGGTGACAAAAGCGATCACGTGGTCGCATTCATGCGTGGTGATCGGATTGTGACAGTCGTCCCACGTCTCTCTCACATCGCAGGCGGTGATTGGGGAGATACCACCATCAAGTTGCCGCAAGGACGCTGGCGCAACGAACTGGGCGAGGTCGTCGTCAGCGGAGGATCGGTTAGGATCGGGCAACTATTGTCCGAGTTCCCGGTTGTGTTGTTAACAAAAGAGGAGTGAGTGTGCATCGTTTCTCTGTTTGGGCTCCGCGAGTTAAGAGTATTTCGGTATGTGTGAACAAGGTTCTCCACTCGTTGATCCAGGGGGAACACGGTTGGTGGTCTGTGAACGTCAACGATGCGGAGCACGGCGCTGACTATGCATTCATGCTCGATGACGATGTGCAGCCCTATCCGGATCCGCGATCAGCATGGCAGCCATTCGGCGTGCACGGATCCTCCCGCGTGCTCGATCACAGTTGCTTTGGATGGACCGACTCGAACTGGTGCGCTGTGCCATTGACTGAGGCAATTATTTACGAGCTGCATGTCGGCACCTTTACGCAAGAGGGAACGTTTGCAGCAGCCGCAACAAAGCTCAGAGAGCTGAAGGAACTGAGAATAACGCATGTGGAGCTGATGCCCGTGAACTCGTTCCATGGCAAGTGGGGTTGGGGCTACGACGGTGCCGCTCTCTATGCCCCACAGGAGACCTACGGCGGACCTGAGGAGCTCAAGCGCCTCGTAGATGCCTGCCATGCGAACGGTCTTGCGGTCTTGCTGGATGTTGTGTACAACCACTTCGGCCCAGTAGGAAATTACACTGGCCGCTTTGGTCCGTACATTACACAGAACCATCACACACCATGGGGTGGCGCGGTTAACCTCGAAGGTTACGGTAGCACAGAGGTGCGGCGTTTCTTTTGTGATAACGCATTGATGTGGCTGCGTGACTATCATTTCGATGGACTGCGCCTCGACGCTATTCAAACCTTCATCGATCGATCTGCCATACATTTTCTTGAGCAGCTGGCAACAGAAGTCAGCGACTTATCCCATCAGCTCGGCCGGTCGCTTGTTCTGATCGCGGAGAGTGACCTCAACGATCCACGGGTAGTCACGCCGAGAAAGGAACCTAGTGAAAAACTCGAATGTATCGGTGGCTACGGCATGGATGCTCAGTGGAGCGATGATTTCCATCACGCACTTTTCGCGCTGCTTACTGGAACAAGACGCACCTACTACAGCGATTTTGGATCACTTCCTCAGTTAGTGAAGGCTCTTACTTCCGTCTATGTTTTTGATGGCATTTATTCCGGATATCGTGGCCGGATCCATGGACGTCCCGTGGGAAATCTCGATGCCCATCGATTTCTTGGCTATATACAAAATCACGATCAGGTCGGCAACAGCCCATTCAGCGAGAGGCTTCACGCTCTAGCCGGACTACGCAAAGCAAAACTGGCTGCAGCGCTCGTATTGACAGCTCCATTTGTCCCCATGCTTTTTCAAGGAGAGGAATGGGCTGCATGCTCGCCGTTTCTTTATTTCGCTCATCATGATGATCCGGAGCTCGCACGCTCTGTCTCAGAAGGCCGGCGCCGTGAGCACGCTGATGATGGTGAGTGGGACGAGATCCCTGATCCTGTGTCAGAAGAGAGCTTCAATCGTTCGAAGCTGATTTGGGATGAGCGTACCGAACCTGAACATGCAAAGATGCTGCAGTGGTATCAAAGCCTTGTTCAATTTCGCAAAACTCATCTCAGCGAACTCAGCAGACGCATCGACAACTCGCAGATCGTCTACGATGAATCGGCCTCGTGGGTTGCAATTACACGCGGTGCAATATGCCTCTGCCTTAACTTTGGCGACGCTCCCGTATGCATGCCCGCGAAGGAGGTACGAGAGCTATTGCTCGCTTCAGATAGCGATATTCGTCTGGAATCCGACAGCGTCGCGCTCCCGCCAACAAGCTTTGCAGCCGTATCCACATAAGTTGATTTTGAGTTTCGCTTCTTGTTCGCCTATAATTTCAGCATGGCGACCCGCCAAATAGCTGCATGCTCTGCCTACGATTTGCGTCGCGAGCTAAGTGCCCGGAGCCGGAACCGTTCGCAGCTACACGCCCACGAGGTAAGTTATGGTTCCGTGCCGAGCTACATATTTCAGGAGTGCGAGGGCGTACACGGGAACTTTCTTTCGGACTCATACCACGCGATTCAGGCTGTGCCTGAGTGGGCGAGGCGCTTAGAGAAGGCGTACACCGGAGATAGATGGGTTCCACGCCGATGGGAAAGGTCGCGACGCGAACTGGATTGCGCGAGTAGCTCCGATGCGTTGCTGATGAACATCTTCTGTTATCCAGGTTTGCTCGACTTGCTCCAAGTATGTTTGTTGCTAGGAATAGAGCGCGGAGCAATTCCACTATTCGGATACAAGCCGCACACTCCGATGCGGGGCGCAGGTGAGAAGGGCGACAGAGCCGATCAGACGGAAGTCGATATGAGCCTGGGCCCATTGTTAGTTGAGGCAAAGCTTACTGAGAGTGGATTTCAGACCGCGCCGATAGAGCGCATGCTGCGTTATCACAAATTCGAAGAGGTGTTCGAGATCGATGAGCTGCCCGTCACTGGCAAAGTTGTTCAATCCTATCAACTATTACGAGGGGTGCTTGCTGCGGAGCATCTCAATCGCTCCTTCGTTGTTCTTTGTGATGCGAGGAGACAGGATCTGATGGAAAAGTGGTTTCAGGTTCTGCGCGCTGTTCGGCACTGTGACTTGCGGTCTCGGCTCGCTTTGCTTTCATGGCAGGAACTATCTGCCGTGCTGCCAAACCCGCTGAAGGTTTTTCTCAGGAACAAGTACGGTATCTGCAGCGGAAGTTAGCGAAAGCTACTTCAGCGCGAGGACGCTTTCGACTCTACCCAGATCGATACTCTGCGAAATCTGCGGCAAATTTTTCCATGGATCGTGCTGCAATCGCTCTTTCCATTCGCCGAACTCACTCACGTAAAATACAGGACGCTCGGCAAGCTTCAACTCGGACCACTTGAGCGGTATCGAAACAGGAGCACCAGCCCTGGCGCGGGGAGAATATGCTGCCACCGCTGTCGCTCCACGCTCATTACGCAGATAGTCGACGAAGATTTTCCCCTTGCGCGCGGCCTTGCTCATCTTGGTCAGGTAACGCCCGGGATTCTGCTTTTCGAGTTGCAAAGCAATTGCGTGGGCAAACTGCTTGATGGTTGGCCAGTCATGCTCGGGAGCAATCGGCACAACTACATGCAAACCCTTGCCGCCAGTGCTCTTGAGAAAGCTCTCCAATCCTAACTTCTTGAATAGTTTTCGCGTCTCGTCAGCGGCTTCGGTGAGTATCTGCCACGAAATCTCCTGATCCGGATCGAGGTCCACGATGATACGGTCCGGATGTTCAAGATCGTCGTTTCGCGAGCCCCATGGATGTATCTCAAGCACGCCCATCTGAGCTAGGCCCGCAAGCGCCTCTCGTGTTGAGAGCGTTATGTATGGCTCGGGCTTTCCGGTCTTCTTGTCGGGCACGCTGACGGATTCAACGCCAGGAGGAAGCATATGGTTCGTGTGCTTTTGAAAGAAGCATGGCTGCGACGTTCCCTCAGGACATCGCACCAGCGACAGCGGCCGATTTGAAATTTGCGGCAATACATAATCAGCGATCTGCCAGTAGTAATCGGCAAGTTGTTGCTTCGTAAGCTTTGACTCCAAATCGAGTACTTTTTCCGGATGTGTGAGACGAACGGCTGCACGCTCACTCTCTGCGGAGCTACTTGTTTGCTTTACCTTGGTGGGCGCGATGATCTTTGCGGCCACATTGCTTGCCGTGCGATGTGATCCTCGAGCGGTCTTTTTGCCCACTGTTGCTTCGGGCTCTTCTCGATGCACTTCCTTCGCAGATTTATCTTCGCGAATGCCTTTGAACGCGGCCTGACGAACGAGATTATCTGCGGTCCAGGTGGCGAAGGCAACCTCCGCAACAAGCTTTGGACTCACCCAAATAGCTTTGCGTCGATATGCTGCGGGCATATCTTCAAATGGTGAACTCTTCGTGCGAAGCTTGTCGAGTTGATCGCGAATGATGCGATGCGACTTCTGCGTAAACCCCGTGCCGGTGCGCCCTGCGTAGATCAGTTTGCCATTGTTGTCGTAATAGCCGAGCAGAAGCGCACCTACACCATGAATTCCGTTCGACGGTAGCGTGAATCCACCAATCACGAACTCTTGCTCGTGTCCGCACTTCACCTTGAGCCATGCGCCGGCTCTGCCTGAGACATAAGCTCCCGAAGCACGTTTCGAGACGATGCCCTCGGCATGTAGCGAACAAGCCTTTTGAAAAACTTTGCTCCCATCCATCTCGATGTGTTCGCTCAAACGGATCGTGTCTGAAATATTCGAAGACCCGAGCAGCGACGAAAGTAGAGACTTCCTCGTCGTCAGGTCAGCTCCGCGCAGATTGTGCCCATTGAGATGTAGCAGGTCGAAGGCAAAGTAAGTCAGTTCGTGCTTTACCCCTTCGCGAAACGATGCCTGCAAATTAGCAAAGCTCGTTGTGCCGCTCTCGGAGACTACAACGACTTCACCATCGAGCAACGCGTTCCGGGCGGCCAGGTTCTTAATCTCAGCCGCGATGGCAGGCATTCGATGCGTCCAGTCAAGGCCCTTGCGTGTCAGTAGGGCTACCCGTGATCCTGACTTTCGCGCTTCAATGCGATATCCATCGAGCTTCAATTCATGAATCCATCCAGGCTGATCTGGTGCACTGTCAGCCTGTAATGCAAGCTGCGGAGGAACAAACTCCGGCAGTGATTCCTTCGGATACGATCCCAAAGGGAATTCAACCGATTTGGAAGCCTTGCCAGAGGTCGAGGACGGTTCTTTCGCAGGAGTGGTTTGCAATCCGGAGCTCACTGCACCTTTTGAATTCCACACATGATCCTGATGGCTGGCAATCTCCTCAAGGCTTCGCCCTGTCACGACGCTGTTAGGCTTCTCTTCAGTAATAGGCCGATCTTCTTCGCTTCGTTCAAACGAGTCGTGCTCTTTGATAAGCAGCCAATTCGGCTTTCTTTCATTTGCCGCGCGACCACCCATCCGAATCAGAGCCCAGTTGCCCTTCATCTTCGTGCCATGCATCGTGAACTTGAGCGATCCATCTCGCAGCCCGGCATCGACATCGGTATGTCCCGCCTGGGGCTCCCATGTGCCCGTATCCCATAGCATCACCGTCCCGCCGCCGTATTGGCCTTTGGGAATGATTCCTTCGAAGCCACCGTATTCCATGGGATGATCTTCAACCTGCACTGCGAGACGCTTGTCTTTCGTAACGTAGCTTGGCCCTTTCGCAACGGCCCAGCTCTTGAGCACGCCATTCCATCCAAGTCGAAAGTCGTAGTGAAGATGCGAGGCTGCGTGCTTCTGAATTACGAACGGCATGCCTGATACAGGGGCCGTTGTCTTCGGGGCGGCCTTCTTATCAGTCCGCACACCCTTTCCGCGTTTTGACTTTATTGAAGCAGCGCCTGCCGGTTCAGACGTGACGCTGAAGTCACGCATCGAGCGGTAGCGCTCGAGTTGATCATCAACGAGAGCCGCAGGATTGATTTTCGAATTCTCTTTTTTGACCATAAGCTAGGCCGACTTGCGCCTTGGACCGCTCCGCGAAGACTTGGCGTTGGAAGCGGGCTTGACCAGCGATAGTTTCGCATCGCCCGTAGACCTTGCAGGAGGCTTGCGAGTCTTCGCTGAACTCGTCTGCGTGTCTCCCTGCACAGACTTGCGCAACGCATCCATCAGGTTCACCACCTTGGTCGACTTCGGGGTCGGTCCCGCCTTAGGCAGGGGAGTATGTTTTACCTTCGCTTCAACCATGGTCCGCAATGCGGCCTCATATTCATCTGTAAATTTTTCCGGTTTGAATGTGGCGCTCTTTTTCTTGATTAGCTCTTTCGCAAGTGCAAGCTGGTCTTCGTCAATCTCAACTCGCTTAATGTCGCCGAAGTACTGCTTTGGATCACGCAGCTCTTCCGAGTACCGCATGATGTAAGCCATCATGCCTAACTCTTCGTCGTTCTCGGGCGCGGCAATCGCGACCAGGTGTTCACGGCCGCCGAACGCGATCTTCCCGAGCGCCACTTTTTTCGTAGCCTGCATTGCCCGCCGAACCACCGCGAACGCCTCCGCCTGCGAAGGGTTCTCAGGCGCAACGAAATATGGCTTCTCAAAAAACTCAGGATCGATTTCATCGCGTCCAACAAACTGCGCAACTTCAAGCGTCTTTCGCGAGGGAATACGAAGATTCTCGATATCTTCGGGCTCAATCATCACGTATTCGCCCTTGCTGTATTCATAGCCCTTCACAATCTCATCTTTTTCGACCGGGCCCTCGTCACCAGAAACGTTTTGATGCCTAACCCTCTCGCCAGTCTTGCGATTCAACTGGTGAAAACGGATCTCGCTTTTGGCCTCAGTCGCCGGAAATAACTGAATACCGAAAGAAACGAGGGAAATTTGGAATTGACCTGACCAGTATGGGCGTGCCATGCGCAGAGATTCCCCCTGTGAGCTTGGAAGCGACAAAGCGGTATATGAGATGCCTGACGGCCAACAGCATTTAAGGTTTAACCAATTGACCGCAAACGAATTTGAAGAGGCAGATGAAGTCCAGCTGCGCCAGCACAAAGAACTCGATCTATTGTCCAATTCGGTCTCGACAATAAATTTTCGCAACTCCCTGCTGGCGATAGCGCAACTAAATTGTTCAAAGCAGCGTTCTAAGCAGTCAGAACGATCAGGAGCCTGCCAATCTCCGGTTGGTTCCAGAAAAAGATATGGATGGAGGAATCGAATATCGTGAAGAAGCTTGCCCTTGCTCTATTGCTCGCAATCAGCTTGTCGCCTGCCGCCTCTTTTGCGCAGGTTGTTGTCCGGGTCGGACCACCGGCGCCAATTGTTGAACATCACGGTCACCCCCCCGGCGCTGGTTACGTCTGGGTCGGCGGATACCATCGTTGGGACGGCGCACATTACGCCTGGGTCCCGGGCCGCTGGGATCGTCCTCCACACGAGGGAGCTGTCTGGGTCGATCATCGCTGGGAGCATCGCCACGATGGTTGGGTCTTCCACGAAGGTCACTGGCGCTAATATTTCAGCCAATTCATTGCGGGCGGGGATTAGCATCTCCGCCCGTTTTGCGTTTATCGCTCATCTCCCGTCTCATCCGCACCAGAAAATCCTCGTATTCTTGCCCTGGTTCGGGCGTGAACGTCTCGTCGAGTACTTGAAGGCTCTTGAACCGATCCACGCGAAAGCTGCGAAAATCGACCCGCAGCTCACACCATGCGACGAGCGTCCAGACATTGCCCCAGAAAAGCAGAGCCATCGGGCGCAGCCGTCGAGTAGTAATCTCGCCGCCGGCATTCGCGTACTCCACGACGATGAGCCGGCGGCTCTCCACTGCTCCGCGCAGCTTTTCAAGCCCGTCTCGAATTGGGTCATGGACACCTGCAGCGCGCCACGCGGGAGCGTATAGCCGTACAGCGTCAATGCGATCCCGCAGCGCCGGCGTCAGCACAGCTTCAATCTTGCGAAGGGCGTCGTTTGCGGCAACGGCCAGCTCTGCATCTCCCCATGCCGCCACCATGCGGCTGCCGAGAACCAAAGCTGTTATTTCGCGATGATCAAACATAAGTGGGGGAAGGTCGTAGTCTCGCCGAAGGGTGTACCCAACCCCGGCCTCGCCGAGTATCGGCACGCCGGATAGTTGAAGATCCTGCACATCGCGATAGATTGTTCGATCCGAGACCTGTAGCTTCTGAGCCAACCCGCGCGCGGTTTGCAGTCGTCCCGCGCGCAGCATTTGGACAATTCGGAATAGCCGGTCGGCCCGTCGCATGATGTTGGCATCCTATCGCGGATGTGGAAGAAGTAAAACAGCTTAGCGGCATATTGCCGTTAAAAGGTAGCGTGAAGTCCAATGCGATTTCCATCCAGATCGCGAAATTGGGCAATCCAGCCCATTCCGCCCGGTAGCGCAGCAACCTCCTGCAACAACTCGCCCCCGGCGGCCTTGGCCCTCTTGAGTACGGCATCCAGCTCCCCATCGCAGTTCAGATAGACGACGGCACCGTCCGTTGAGGCCTTGGTCGTGCTCGCCTCGGCCAGAGCGCCGGTCGTGGCATTTTCTTCGCGACGGGGGAACATCGCGATTCCGGGAAATCGCTCGTCCTTCGCGAGCTTGGTGGCGAAGACGGTTTCGTAGAAGCTGGTTGCGCGGTTCAGGTCGCTTACCGGAAGCTCAAACCATACCATGTTGTTTGGGCGGCGTTCCTTATTCATCGTCATCTCCTCGCGTGAAGCATCACGCTGAGAACAGCTTGATCCACCCCTGCTGACAGCTTCCTGTCAGTAATCAATTAGTAACGTCAAAGTTACAATTTCTGGTGCCGCTAAGTGATTCTCCTGGCGCCTTTTTCGTTCGATCGGCATCTATAATATCTATATGCCGAAGTATTCCATCGTAGTCCCTTTTCATAACGAAGAAGAGAATGTAACCCAGCTTTACGCCCGCCTAAAGTCGGTAATGGAGCAGGTTGGCAGCAGCTTTGAGCTAGTTCTGGTAGACGACGGCTCCAGCGACCGCACCTATAAGCTTCTCGAAGAGATTGCCGCCGTGGACAGTCGCGTACTGGTAGTTAAGCTGCGTCGTAACTTCGGCCAGACGTCAGCGCTCGCAGCCGGATTTGACAATGCCTCGGGGGATTTCATCATCGCCATGGACGGCGATCTGCAGCACGACCCCAACGAAATTCCGGCATTCATCGAAAAGCTCGACGAAGGCTACGACGTCGTCTCCGGCTGGCGCAAGGAGCGGATTGACAACTTCGTCATGCGGCGTATCCCGTCGCGCTGCGCCAATTGGCTGATGGCCAAGCTCTCCGAAGTCGACATCCACGACTTCGGCACGACCTTCAAGGCCTATCGTCGCGAGATTATCCACAACATTCCGCTCTATGGCGAGATGCACCGCTTCATACCAGCGTTGGCGGCGTGGTACGGCGCTTCGATCTGCGAAATCCCCATCAAGAACGTCATGCGCGAGCGCGGCAAGAGCCACTACGGTATTGGCCGCACTTTCCGGGTTTTCTTTGACCTGCTGACGATCCGCTTCCTGCTCAAGCACATGAGCCGGCCGCTGCATTTCTTCGGAGGCATCGGGTCCTTGGGCATTGTGGCGGGCAGCTTCCTGTCTCTTTTCCTGTTGATTTCAAAGATTGTCCATCCACATCAAAACATGATGGACGAACATGGACCGCTTTTCGTTGTGGCCGCGGTGCTCATCGTCGCCGGCATTCAGATGCTCGCCATCGGGCTACTCGGCGAACTGCAGGTACGGCATTATCACGCCAGCAGCCAGCGCGCGCCTTACACGATCGACCGGCTCGTGCGTCTGCGCGCCCCGGAGGAACCGAGCCTGCTGTCGGAAAACTAGCACCGTCCGACATGTCAAATAGAAGAGCCCCGTCCGAGATGATTTAGACGGGGCTTTTGTTTTGAGCAAATCACCTCTCCGGTGCTTAGCCGGCGTAGTAGTCCATTGGCGTTTCGAACTCCCGCTCCGGACGTGTAATCTTGCAAAGATCACCGCATCCGGAAAGGGAACGACTGTGCGACGTCTAATCTCCGCCTCGATTCTTGCCACACTTTGTCTCTTCATTCGACCGGCCAGCTCCCAGACGCCCAATAAGCATTACGAGCCGACGATCGCCTCGCTCAACACCCACCCGCTCCCTCAGTGGTACGACGACGCCAAGCTAGGGATCTTCATCCATTGGGGCCTCTACTCCGTTCCAGGATGGGCACCGCTCCAGCATCCCAGTCACGACTTCGAGTCGGTGGATTATATCGTGAATAATCCCTACGCCGAGTGGTATCTCAACGTCGTGCGCATTCCTAACTCACCCACCGCACAGTACGATCGCGAGCACTATGGCCCCAATCATAACTACTACGACTTTGCCTCCACGTTCAATCAGGAGACAAAGAAGTGGAAGCCCGAGGAGATGGCCGCGATCTTTCGCGATGCTGGCGCCAAGTATGTAGTGCTCACCAGCAAGCATCACGAGGGATTTACGCTGTGGCCAAGCAGAGTGGCCAATCCCAACCAGATCAACCTCAACGCAGAGCGCGATATTGTTGGAGAGCTCACCGAAGCCGTGCGCAAAGACGGCCTGAAGATGGGTCTGTATTACTCAGGCGGCTACGATTGGACCTTCAATCGTGGCCCCATCGAAAAGTCTCCCGACTATGAGAACGTGAAGCCTCAGTCGGCTGCTTACGGAAGATACGCCGATGCCCAGATCATGGAACTTATCGAGCGCTATCATCCCTCTGTTCTGTGGAACGATATCGACTGGCCTAAGTCTGGCAAACCGCTTCAAATCATGGCTGACTACTATAACTCCACTCCCGACGGAGTCATCGACGACCGCTTCGGTGTTCCGCACTCCGACTTCACGTCGCCTGAGTATGCCAAACTCGATCAGATCAGCCAGAAAAAGTGGGAGGAGTGCCGCGGCCTCGGCCGGTCATTCGGCTATAACCGTGCAGAAGGCGATGCGGAGACAATCCCCTCGCAGGAGTTAATTGAGCTGCTCGTGGACATCGTAAGCAAGAACGGTAACTTGCTCCTCGATGTTGGGCCAGAGGCGGATGGCACTATTCCGCCAATCCAGATGGATCGCCTTCGCGCCTTGGGTACATGGCTCAAGCAGAACGGCGAAGCCATCTACGGCACCAAGCCATGGACACGCGCTAACGGAACCACGAATCAGCTGACCGCGGAGGGCAAGCCCGTCGATCTTCGCTTTACGCAGAAGAATGGCCGCCTCTATGCAACTCTGTTCGGCAAGCCGGTATCATCAACCATTCTCCTTCACAATGTCGCCGTCGCGTCAGGCTCGCAAGTCACTCTGCTCGGCAGCACAGGGCCTATCAAGTGGGCTCAGCGTGCAGCTGATCTTGAAGTGACACTGCCAGCCTCACTTCCGGGCAGCTACGCATGGGTATTGAGCCTTCAACCTGCGAAGTAACATCTGAATTAGTTCGCATTGGAGTATCCGATGTCGCTCTCGGCACTATGGCAAATACTCACGATCGGCTGGGTCCTGTCGGAGATTTATATAGCTATCGCCACTCGCACGCGTCACGGCAGCGGCAACATTCGAGATCGCGGAACGTTTGTTCTGCTTTGGGTGGTAATTGTCTTTTCTCTCACTGCAGGAAACTGGTTTGGCGAGACGCATATTCCCAATCTGTTCGGGGGCGCGCACTGGCTTAAACCTGCTGCAATAGTTGTTCTCATTTCGGGTTTAATCCTTCGCTGGATTGCGATTTTATCGCTGGGCAAATCTTTCAGCTCTAACGTCGCAATCCACGCAACACAGACCGTGCTCAAGACCGGACTCTATCGCTGGATGCGGCATCCATCTTACACAGGTCTCCTGCTCTGCTTTCTTGCGGCAGGCATTCACTCACGCAATTGGTATTCGCTACTGATAATCGTCATTCCGCCGGGCGCAGCGGTCTTGTATCGCATTCACGTCGAAGAGATCGCCCTGCGCGAGGCATTCGGCAGTGAGTACACCGACTACAGCCGCGCGACCAGCCGCTTGATTCCGGGTATCTACTGATACCCATGCGAAATGAAAACTAACATAGTAGTGATCGACGACTAACCATTCAGGAGAAGCCGATGAAAGCGATTCAGATAACGCAAACGGGCGGCCCGGAAGTACTGCAGCTGCGAGAGCTTCCAGTCCCAAAGCCCGGACCCGGCGAAGTTCTCATCAAGGTCGTCGCCGCCGGTGTGAATTTCATCGAGTTGTACGTCCGTGAAGGTCGCTACAAATCGGACCTTCCGCTCATTCCCGGAACTGAAGCTGCGGGCACAGTCGAACAGTTGGGCCCGAATGTGGAAGGCTTCGCCATCGGCGATCCCGTAGCCTCGACGAACGTAGCAGGCAGCTACGCAGAATACGCAATCGTGCCGGCCGCAAGGCTCGTGAAAGTCCCCGCAGGCCTGGACTTGAAACTCGCCGCTGCTGTAATGCTTCAGGGCATGACTGCTCACTATCTTGCACATTCAACCTTCGCGCTAAAATCCGGCGACACCGCGCTCGTGCACGCGGCAGCGGGAGGCGTAGGCCTGTTGCTCACGCAGATGGTCACTGGGATCGGCGCGCGCGTAATCGCCACAGTTTCCACGCCCGAAAAAGCAGAACTCGCTCACGCCGCGGGAGCCTCAAAAGAAGACATCATTCTCTATACCGAGTCGGATTTCGAAGCGGAGACTCGACGATTGACGAACAGTCGCGGAGTTGATGTCGTTTACGATTCGGTAGGCAAAACGACATTCGACAAGTCCCTGAATTGCCTGAGGCCACGCGGGCTCATGGCGCTATTCGGAGGATCCAGCGGAGCGGTGCCACCATTCGATCCGATAGAGCTCAATGCAAAGGGTTCATTGTTCCTGACGCGACCCAAGCTAAATGACTACATTGCCACAAGCGCCGAACTGCAAGAGCGCGCGGATGCTGTTCTGACGGCCGTGCAGCAAGGGAAACTCAAGCTGCGCACCGAACATAACTACCCCCTCGCCGACGCAGCGCAGGCACACATTGACATTGCCTCGCGCAAGACCACCGGCAAGCTCTTGCTCATTCCACAAGGAGGGTGAGGTGCCTCGCATTGAAATCACTCCGAGCGATCAAGTCTTCGTGCTCACCGGCGCAGGAATAAGTGCAGAGAGTGGACTTCCGACCTTTCGAGCATCGGACGGGCTGTGGGCAGGTCATCGTATTGAAGACGTGTGCACACCCGAGGCCTGGGAGAACAATCCAGAGCTGGTGTGGCAATTCTATTCGGCTCGGCGTGAAGCAGCTGAACGCGCCGAACCCAATCCAGCACATTACGCGCTGGCCCAGTTAGAAGCTAATCTTGGGGAGCGATTTCTCTTATGCACCCAGAACGTCGACGACCTGCACGAGAAGGCCGGCTCACGCCGCCTGATTCACATGCACGGCGAGTTGTTTACTTCACGCTGCAGTGAAGAATGCGGCGGACCTCCGCAGCTGGATCACGCGCTTTATCCCAATCTCACGAGTGTTGCTCGTTGCAGGTGTGGAGCGTTGCTTCGTCCGCACATCGTCTGGTTTGGCGAAATGCCTTTGCAGATGGACCGGCTCTTCGACGAGATTCGCCATGCTACGTTCATGCTTGTAATCGGAACCTCA
>Ga0206964_10225_pt1 | contig 16882 bp, 21 predicted proteins | sample Alteio_BWOrgHeat_25_FD_152980 | JGI IMG/M metagenome (GOLD analysis project Ga0206964, IMG submission 152980) | Enriched cells from forest soil in Barre Woods Harvard Forest LTER site, Petersham, Massachusetts, United States -... | ecosystem: Environmental > Terrestrial > Soil > Temperate forest >...
ATATAGCCGACACTTACCAGGTAGGCGGGGCCGATAAATGCGAGGATCCGTCGCCAGCCCAATTTATTTTCGGTGCCGATAGAGCCATGTACGTTACTTAAGGATTTGTTTTCGGTCTCAGGGGTATTCATATCGCTATCAGTAAATTATTGGCCACCTCGCGGCTTATTTGGATCCTGCTATCTTCCGTTTGCAAAACCATCGAATGATCAAACTCGATGATCTCGGCAACTGTGATTTTCTTCCCGATCACAAGCGATTGTTTTTCCAGGTATTGCAAATAGGCTTTTGAATGATCGCGAACCCCGCAAATAACACCGCCCTCATTAAGGCCAATTGACGAAACCGGTTTTAAATTATGAATTTTGATGAGGCCATTACAATCGGGTATCGGGTCGCCATGCGGGTCGTATTTTGGGTACCCCATAAATTTATCCAGCCGGTCTATCAGCTCGTTCGACGAGATGTGTTCCATTTCTTCGGCCATCTCATGTACCTGGTCCCATTTAAAATCGAGCTTTTCAACCAAAAAATACTCCCACAAACGGTGTTTTCGAATAATGTTTACAGCGATCTTTTCGCCCGCAGCAGTAAGCGAAACGCCCTGGTAAGGCGTATAATTTATCAAACCTTTATCCGAAAGCTTTTTTAGCATATCGGTTACCGAAGATGCTTTGGTATTTAAAAGGGCGGCAAGCTGGTTGGTGCTTACACTGGTGGCGTTTATCGACAGGTGATAAATGGATTTTAAATAGTTCTCTTCGGCTAAAGTATTCATTTATACAAATCTAATAAAAAATTTAGATAAGCCTAAATTTTTTAAGAATAAAAATTTATTTCTGTTAAAATAGATTTCTGAGAAATTTTATTTGGTAGATTGAGGAAAATCTTATATTTGCCTGTATCATGGGAGCGGAATTAGATAAAATAGATCTTCAGATATTGAAGATATTACAGGAAAACGGAAGGATAACCAACCTCCAGCTTTCTAACGAGATAGGGCTTTCGCCTGCACCAACTTTGGAGCGCGTGCGTAAGCTGGAACATGCCGAATTTATCAAAAGTTATCATGCCCTTGTTGATGAGGAAAAGCTGGGTTTAGGTATCAAAACCTTTATCCAGATCTCGCTGGATTTTCACCAAAAAAACACCATTCAAACTTTTATCGACGAGATAAAAAACATCAAGGAAGTTACCGAATGCCACCACGTAACGGGGCAATGCGACTTCTTATTGAAAGTGTACGTACGCGACATCAAATCGTATGAGCAATTGATCATGGAAAAGATCAGCCGTATCACAGTGGTGAAGACTTTCCAAACGATGATGATCATGTCGACCAGTAAGAAAGAACCGATAGTGCCGCTGGAATATTAGATAGACACGAATTTTCACGAATTGGTTCGAATTACACGAATTTATTATCGGGTAATTCAATGCTTCCGTGCGCCTTAAAGTTATAGGTGCCGGTATGATTTTCAAACTGGCAAACTTCAAATCAGTACAGCCAGGGGATTATTTTTGACACTTTTTTGCTGTATTCAATATATTGCTCACCAAACTGGTTGGTTAAAGCTTTTTCTTCTACAATGATGCGATAGTTCATCGCGATAAAAGTTGGAACCAGCACGATTATTAACGATAATAAATTTTCCATACCGAATGCCAGGCCGGCAATAATTAACAATAAGCCCAGGTAGCTTGGATGCCGTACAATTTTGTAAAGGCCGGCTGTTTTTAACGTGTGTGTGTTCGAGATAGCGACATCCACAGTAAAAAGTTTCCCAAGCTGAACGATGGCTATCCACCTGATGATGAACCCGACAACGGCAAGCGCCAACCCGGTTTCGGCGACGACATTGTTGCTTATAGGCGGGCCTATCCCGTACCCCGAAATGAAACCGGCAACAGTTAATGATCCTGCAATGGCCAGCCATAGCAATCCCATCGACCTTTTGTCTGCTTCCCTTTTTCCTGATTCGGTTTTTGCCCGTTTAAAAAGAAACAGGCTTATTTCGGATATGGCGAAGACTATGGCTAAATAGTTGAAAATATGCATTTGGCTAGTTTACTATTGTTTTTTCAATTATAAGATAAAACCGGGCAAATTCATCACATAGCCCTCAATTAATTGATCTGCCAATTAATGGGCGCTTTTCCGTGTTTAATTAATATCGAGTTGGCTTTTGAGAAAGGCTTTGAACCAAAGAATCCCCTGTCGGCCGAAAATGGCGAGGGGTGCGGGGACTTGATAATAAAGTGTTTGGTCTGATCTATCAGTTCGGCCTTTGCCTGTGCGAAGGCACCCCATAATATAAATACGATCCCTTCTTTTTTATCGGATATGGTTTTGATCACATGGTTGGTAAACTCTTCCCAGCCTTGCTTTTGATGTGAGCCTGGCGACCCTTCGCGCACGGTTAGACTGGCATTGAGCAGTAGCACGCCCTGTTCGGCCCACTCGGTAAGGTTACCATGGTTAGGCGTTGTAAAACCGGGGATATCTGTAGTTAGTTCTTTATAAATATTTCTTAACGATGGAGGAATGGTAATTCCTTTTTGTACAGAGAAAGATAAGCCATGCGCCTGGTTTTCGCCATGATAAGGGTCCTGCCCAAGGATAACAACCTTCAGGTCATTGAATGGCGTTTTCCAGAATGCGTTAAAAATATCACTACCCTTGGGGTATATTTTATAGCCCGCATCCTTTTCAGTTTTAAGGAACTGCCTGAGCTGAACCATGTAATCTTTACCAAATTCGTCCTGTAAAACTGCCAGCCAGCCGGGCTCTAATTCTATCGCCATAAATATTTTTAAATTGTTGATTTAGCGTACAAATAAACGGATATTTGCATGCTAATTTATAATATTACAAACGATGTCGAATATAGTAAGGTTAATTATTGCCTGTGTAATTTTAGGGTCCGCAGTGGCGCTATGTGCATTCGGTTTTTGGTGGTGGGGGATACTGGTACTGCTTTTTGGAGGCTTTGTACTGATGAGCTTCTTTTTTAACGAGAACATGATATTGGCCCAGTGGTTTTTGCGTAAAGAAAATCCGGATAAGGCCGAGCAGTGGCTGCTAAAGGTTACTGATTACGAAAAACAGCTGCACAAAAACCAACACGGTTATTATAACTTGCTGATCGGGTTGATCGAAACCAGGAAAGCGCCTTTAAAATCAGAAAAATACTTCAAAAAAGCACTTTCATTGGGCATGAAAATGTCACATAATACTGCACTGGCTAAACTTAGCCTGGCAGGTATATCAATGGCTAAACGTAATAAAAGGGAAGCCCAGATGTATTTGCAGGAAGCCACAAAAGATGATAAAAACAAACTACTTACCGACCAGATAAAGATGATGAAAAGCCAGATGGCGCAGATGGATAAGCAACAGGTGGTAAGGGGTGGGTATCGCCAGTTTTAAAGATCAGCAAGGCAAACGCTGAATATCGCGTTTAAGTAAACATATATGGGAGACGCAAAATATTGCGTCTCTACTTTTTTGCCCTGGTTCCTGATTCTTCAGAATTACTTTTCTTCTATTGAACTGTAATAATCCGGCTCCGACGAATGATTTTGATTTGCACCGATATGTCTTTCGGGTATGTAATAGCCATCATCCGATGGATTGGCAACTTCAACCATTTTTAAAAGGCTCCTGATGAAGGAAAGATTGAAGTTACTCCTGTTCAATTTGATCAGGTATTCGTTTTCTGTTATCTCTAAGATGGAATTGGTCATGACTTTAGTTATAAGCGTTCATTGCAATAATAAACAACATATCTAATACCAAAGTATCATCCAGTTTATCCTTTTATTAACAAATTGTTACTAAAACACTGATTTATTGTGATTTATTTTTTGGACAGGAAGGCAGGCCCATTTGCTCCGCAAGAGTAATTTTCTCAAAATCGCAGCGTGTCGTATCAAAATATTATGCAAACCAGGCCATCACTACTTCCTTTACAGGCATGGTAATTTCCAGTTTTAATTTCTTGCGCATCCCGCCCAGGTCGTTAAATACCTTGTTGGGGTTGGCTGCTTTTAGTTCTTCAACGGTGTTAAAGCCCATTTTATTCAGCACAGGCACCCATTCGGCAGGCACACCAATATTGGTAAAATCTTCAGCAGTGGTTACGCGCGCTTTTTTCTCGGCGCGCATCTGCGGGAAGAACAATACTTCCTGTATGGTGCTCTGGTTGGTCATCAGCATCACCAGCCTGTCGATACCGATACCCAGGCCCGATGTTGGCGGCATGCCATATTCCAGCGCGCGTAAAAAGTCGTCGTCCATAGCCATAGCTTCGTCGTCGCCGCGGCCTGCTAATATCAATTGCTCTTCCAGGCGTTCGCGTTGGTCGATTGGGTCGTTCAACTCCGAATAGGCATTCGCTATTTCCTTGCCGTTTACAAACAATTCAAAACGTTCAACCAGGCCATCCACGCTGCGGTGTTTTTTGGCCAACGGTGTCATTTCTATTGGATAATCTGTAATATAAGTTGGTTGGATGAGGTTGGCTTCAACTTTGGCGCTGAAGATCTCGTCGATCAGTTTCCCTTTGCCCATGCTGTTATCCAGCTCAATCTCCAGTTCGGTACACGTTTGGCGCAATGCTGTTTCATCCATTGCCGATACATCGATGCCGGTATATTTCAGGATCGAATCGTACATGGACAGTTTTTCATACGGCCCGGCAAAGTTGATCTCATTTGCCCCAACCTGTACCACGGGGATACCATGAACCGCCCGGGTAACGGTTTCCAGGCATTCCTCTACCATGGCCATCATCCAGTTATAATCCTTGTAGGCCACATAGATCTCCATGCTCGTAAATTCCGGGTTATGCGTGCGATCCATGCCTTCGTTGCGGAACATTTTGCCAAACTCATAAACGCCGTCAAAACCCGCAACGATCAGCCTTTTTAAATACAATTCATTGGCGATGCGCAAAAAAAGCGGCATATCCAGCGTGTTATGGTGCGTGGTGAACGGCCGGGCCGCAGCACCGCCATGCACCGGCTGTAATATAGGCGTCTCCACCTCAAGCCAGCCCTGTTTGTTAAAGTAATCGCGCATGCTGCTGATCACTTTTGAGCGGTTGATGAAGATCTGTTTAAATTCGGGGTTAACTGTTAAATCAACATAGCGCTGGCGGTAACGTTGTTCGGGGTCGGTAAAGGCATCGTGCACGTTGCCTTCCTCATCGCGCTTTACAATGGGGAGCGGTTTTAATGATTTCGACAACAGTGTCATTTCCTGTACATGCACCGAGATCTCGCCGGTTTGGGTTAAAAATACGTAGCCTTTTATACCCACAAAATCACCGATGTCCAGCAGTTTTTTAAATACGGTATTGTACAGGGTTTTATCTTCGCCGGGGCAAATGTCATCGCGCTTCAGGTAGATCTGGATGCGGCCCGTTGAATCCTGCAACTTGGCAAATGATGCGCTGCCCATAATATTGCGGCTCATGATCCGGCCGGCAATAGTTACGGATTGATAAGTTTCCGGAAAACGTTCGAAATTATTGGTAATGTCCTCTGCGGTAGCAGTAACCTTATATTCTTCGGCTGGATAGGGGTTAATTCCCAATGCACGAAGTTGTTTTAATGATTCGCGGCGTAAAATTTCCTGTTCGGATAGTGCAATACTCATATTTTTATTAAAGCTGCAAAGGTAGGGATTTAGTCGGAAAGTAGGTACAGTCCGGAAGTTCTAAAGGAAAAGAGTTTGTCAATCACACCACCCAAGTCGTCCCGTCCGCTAATCAGCGGATCGGGATCTCATCAACTTGCCAATATGCCCAAATAAATTCGGCACCAAGCGTGGTGATTTTTGTTGTCGTATGAATAACTTTACCCCATGAATTTAAAAGTAATTGCTTTTGATGCCGACGATACCCTTTGGGTGAACGAACCCTATTTTCGGAATACTGAAGAACAGTTTTATAATTTACTTGGCGAGTATTCGTCACAGCGCGGGCTTGAACGCGACCTGCTGAAAATCGAGATCGATAATATCAGTTTGTACGGTTACGGCATTAAAGGCTTTGTACTGTCGATGATAGAAACTGCTTTAAAAGTTACCGATAACAAGATCAGCAGCGAAGTGATCGGCAGGATCATCGGCCTGGGCAAGGAAATGATGAACCAGCCCATTGAACTGCTGGATGGCGTTGTGGAAGTGCTGGAATCGCTAAAAGACAAATATCGCCTGGTTGTAGCCACTAAAGGCGACCTGCTCGACCAGGAACGCAAGCTAAAAAAATCAGGCATCATTCATTATTTTCACCACATCGAGATCATGAGCGAAAAGGACGATGCCAACTACCTAAAACTGATCAAACACCTGGATATACAGCCTGCTGAACTGATGATGGTGGGTAATTCCCTTAAGAGCGATATCGTACCGGTATTAAACGTAGGTGGCTATGGCGTGCATGTGCCGTACCACATTACATGGGCGCACGAACATATTGAGGATAGTATTGATGATGTAAAGTTTAAGAGCGTGGAGGGGATACGGGAGATATTGGGGTTTTTATAACCGAATCAACTTTTTTCAAAACAGGTTTTTCCTTATGCTGAATTTTACCGGGTTTATCCTGGCTATAGCCAAGGCCCATAGATACCGAGTTGATCAAACAATGCAGCGCAATACCCCACATAAAACCATTTTTAAACCGGATATAGGATAAGGCCCAGCCCATCGCCAGTTGCGGCAATACAAACAAAGGGTATAACCAAATGATGGCCCAGTGCAAAGGGGAGTAGTTGGATACGTGCATCAAACCGAACAAACAGATGGAAACAATGATCCAGGTTTTCTTTGCGGAAGGGCTTAATGAAAATTCGCCGGGTAATAATTTAACAATTAACAGATAAATCAAGCCAAGAATGACCGCGCGAGCCAACAATGCGTACCCCAAACCCATACTCGCATTCAGGCTTTTGGCACCCGGCAAAGCGCTGCTGAATAAAAAGATTGCGACCACTATGCCTAAAGCGACGTGATTTTTTTTGAAGGATAATGGTAGCCTGAAAATAGTTTCTTCCAACACAGGCCCGACGAGGCAGATATAAATTGTCGCGGTTAAGTAGCCCAGTTTTTTTATCAGGTGCTGAAAGGTAACGTTGTTTTGATCACGGATACTGCTATAATGAAAAACGTGCGTGGCAATGTATTCGGGTAATAAAAGAAGCGGGGCCGCAAATAACAAAAACAGGAAGACGAGCCCGTAAGTTTTGAGCAGTGCAGAAAGCTTCTCCGCAAACGACCGGTTTGGTTTTAAAGCCAGATCAGGGTACGCACTGATGTTAAGCAACTCCTGGAATATCACCTAATCCGCCTCCGCTTCCTGCAAATACATTTCGTCAATAGGGCCGGCATATTTCTTTTCAATCACTTTGCGTTTGGCTTTCATGGTCGGGGTTATCTCGCCATCATCAATACTAAAAGGCTTGCGCTTTACTTTAAAGTTTTTTATCCGCTCAAACTTAGCAAGCTCATTTGATAGTCGTTTGATATCCTGGCCAATCCAGTCTACTATCTCCTTATCTTCAATAAATTGCTCAGGCTGCTCAAAAAAAGCTTCGCTTAAATTAAAGGTTTCCTGCAGCGTGTCTTTTGCCGGGACAACAATGGCGGTAATATATTCGCGTTTATCGCCCACTAAAAACACCTGTTCAATTTTGGGGCTTTTTAAATAGGTATTTTCAACGGGGGTTGGATAGATGTTTTTACCATAAGCATTCACCAGCATATTTTTTAACCTATCGGTAATTTGCAGGTTGCCGCGGTAATAACGGCCAATGTCGCCAGTATGGAACCAATCGTCAGGATCGATGACCGAAGCTGTTTCCTCGGGTTTGTTCCAGTACCCTTTCATCACACAATGCCCGCGTACAATAATCTCGCCTTCTTCGGATTGAAAATCTTCTTTAAAAGTTTCGTGTGTTTGGATAGTGTAAATGTGTTTTGTATCTACATTTTGTATGGCCACTTCAATTCCCGGTATTATACGGCCCACGGTACCATAAATAATACGGTCAGTTTCGGTAACAGCCATCACCGGGGATGTTTCGGTCAAACCAAAGCCTTCTAGTATCTTTATTCCCAGATCGCCAAAAAACTCACCTATATTTTTCGGCAAAGCGCCGCCGCCTGAAAGCATGATCTTCAATCGGCCGCCTGTTTTTTCTTTGATCTTGCTGAACACAAGTTTTTCGGCTATTTTATGCTGTTGGCTTAAAATAAGCCCGGGTTTTTTGCCGGCCTCGTTAACCAACCTTACGTCGCGCCCGATTTTTAATGACCAAAGGAATATTTTAGACTTAACACCCCCTGCAGAGGTTCCGTTTTTCATGGCACGGTCGTGAATGCGTTCCAGTAGCCGCGGAACGCAGTTCATTATGGTCGGCCGTACTTCAGCCATGTTTTTTGCCAGCAGGTCCAGGCTTTGGGCAAAAGCTATTTTGCTGCCGGTAAAAAGGCAGATATGATAGGTAGCGGTACGTTCAAAAACGTGTGATAGTGGAAGGAACGATAAAAATATGTCATCTTTAACGATAATAGGGATTTGAATCAGGCTCACCCTTGCATTTTCAGTAAGGTTAAAATGTGTAAGCATCACACCCTTTGGTGTACCGGTAGTGCCGGAGGTATAGATTAAGCAGGAGAGATCGGATGGCAAAATAGCTTCACGGGCAATTTTAATTGCTGTGCGATGCTCTTCAACCAGTTTAGCGCCTTCGTCCATCAATTGCGCAAAGCAGATCGCGCCTGCATTTAAGTTCAGCTTGCCTGTAAATTTTTCAAAGTCGTCAAATGCCGGGATCAGCCTGATCAACCCCGGGCAGTTATTTGCTACTTTTAGCACCTTCCGAAACAAAAAAGCGTTACCGCATAAAATAGTCCGGGCGCCTGAGTCATTTAAAATATATTCAATTTCAGTTTCACTAAGCGTAGGGTAGATAGAAGTATTAATGGCGCCGATCTGCTGCAAGGCCTGGTCGTAATAAACGTAATCGGGGCCGTTTTCGATAATCAAGGCTAAACGGTCACCTTTTTTGATACCGATCTCGAGAAAGTACGCGGAGATGGCGTCAATTTTTTCCAGAGCTGCTTTATAGCTGATGTCGACCCAGGTATCGCCAACTTTGTGGCTCATGAAAGTATGGGTGTCCGGATGGATGTTTTGTACAATGTTCCGGATGAGGCTGGGAATAGTTGATTTATCGGCGGCCGTGTTCATTAAGTTTATTGCGGGTTTATAATGCTAACAAATCTAATTTATTTTTTTTATTTTGATTACACCGATGTTAATGTGATTACACCGAATTTTATAATGTGATTGCACCGATTGGGGATGATTGCACCGATTGCATTTGAAATTGATTAAAGGACCAAAAGTAGAGGCCATAGGGAGTAATAAGGCATAAAAAAAACCGATTCTAAATCAATAGAATCGGCGCAATCTTTTTCAAATCGGTGAAATCACAAAATCACACCGAGAAGCTTTCCCCGCAGCCGCAAGTCCTGCTTGCATTTGGGTTGTTAAAATTAAAACCTTTTCCGTTCAGCCCGTCCGAAAAATCAAGTTCGGTACCGGCCAGGTAGAGGAACGATTTCATATCAAGGGCGAAGCGCACACCACGATCTTCAAAAAACTGGTCGCCCTTTTTCATTTCGTTATCAAAATCAAGATTGTATGATAAGCCCGAACAACCACCTCCCTTAACAGAAACCCGCAGGAAATAAGAGCCATCAAGGCCCGCATTCTGCATCAGGTGATCTATTTTACTTTTTGCTTTATCTGTTACAGTTACCATTTTTTAGTCTTAAGTCCTGAGTCGTAAGTTTTAAGTCCGAATATCGATTCAAACTACTCACCACTCTCTACTCAGCACTCACCAATTTAGTGATGTACTTTTTCTGATTCAATTGGCGCCATGCCGTTTTTTACGCGGTAATCATTGATGGCGGCTTTAATGGCGTCTTCTGCCAGTACCGAGCAATGTATTTTTACCGGTGGCAATGCCAGTTCTTCAACAATGTCCATGTTGTCAATCTTCATGGCATCGTCTATGCTTTTACCTTTTAGCCATTCTGTAGCTAATGATGATGATGCAATTGCCGATCCGCAGCCGAAAGTTTTAAACTTGGCATCGGTGATCAAATTGTCCTCACCTACCTCAATTTGCAGGCGCATAACGTCGCCGCACTCAGGTGCACCCACCAGGCCGGTACCAACTCTGTGGCTGCTTTTGTCCAAAGTGCCCACATTGCGCGGATTGGTGTAGTGATCGATTACTTTATCTGAATAAGCCATATCTTTATTAATTAGTGAATTAGTGATTTAATGAATTAGTGAGTTGTTGAGTTTTTAAAATCCGATCCCGATAGCTATCGGGACGTAAATCGTACATCCGAAATTTTAATGTTCTGCCCACTCTATTTTACTCAGGTCAACGCCTTCTTTAAACATTTCCCATAGCGGCGAAAGGTCGCGGAGGTGGTTAACCGATTTTTTTGTTACCTCGATGGCGTAGTCAACTTCTTCGTCAGTAGTAAACCTGCCCAAACCAAAACGTATCGAAGAGTGTGCCAGATCATCTGAAAGGCCCAGGCTTTTTAATACATAAGACGGTTCCAGCGAAGCCGAAGTACACGCCGAGCCTGACGAAACCGCCAAATCCTTCATCGCCATCATCAGGCCCTCGCCTTCAACATATTTGAAGGAGATATTGGCTACGTGCGGCAAACGGTGTTCCACGTTTCCATTTACATAGCTTTCTTCCAGTACGGTTAACTTAGCTTGCAATCTATCGCGCATAACTGATAAGCGTTTTGCTTCGCTTTCCATTTCCTGTCCGCATAACTCGCAGGCTTTACCCAGACCAACAATACCAGGAACATTTAACGTGCCCGAACGCATGCCGCGTTCGTGGCCACCGCCATCCATTTGTGCTGTTACCTTAACCCTTGGGCCTTTGCGGCGAACGTATAATGCGCCAACGCCTTTAGGGCCGTATATTTTATGTGCCGACAATGCCAGCAGGTCAATTCCGTCTTCAATTACGTTAACCGGGATCTTACCAACCGCTTGTACGGCGTCTGTCATAAATAAAGCGCCATGTTTGTGGGCGATGGCAGCAATTTCTTTTATAGGCTGAATTACACCGATCTCGTTATTGCCATACATTACCGAAACCAAAATGGTTTCAGGAGTCATAGCTTTTTCAAGCACGTCCAGGTCAACCAGTCCGTCCTCTTTTACAGGCAGGTAAGTTACCACGCCGCCCATTTTTTCCACATGCTTGCAGGCATCCAGTACCGCTTTGTGTTCAGTTACCGTGGTGATGATATGGTTACCTTTATCCTTATACATTTCAAACACGCCTTTAATAGCCAGGTTGTCTGATTCTGTAGCACCCGAAGTAAAGATGATCTCTTTTTCACTGGCGCCAATTAACTTAGCCACCTGTTCGCGGGCATAGTCAACAGCTTCTTCGGCTACCCAGCCAAAGGGATGGTTGCGGCTTGCAGCATTACCAAATTTTGAAGTAAAATAAGGCATCATCGCTTCAAGAACCCGCGGATCCATGGGGGTAGTGGCGTTATTATCTAAATATATCGGGAGGTTCATACGCTTTTAAAACTTAACAACACAAAGGTAAATAAACTTTATTTAAAATCATTAAAAATAAGGGGAAAATGCAGAACACCCGCTAATAATTTACAATATTTGGACATGAACAAGATCGAGCACATCGGGATTGCCGTAAGCGATTTGGCCGCCGCAAGTAGTTTGTACGAGCGATTGTTAAACACAAAAGTTTACAAGATAGAAGATGTGCCCTCCGAACATGTTAAAACCGCTTTTTTACAAAGCGGGCCTAATAAAATAGAGTTGCTGGAAGCATCAGACTCAGAAAGCCCGATAGCGAAATTTATTGCCAAAAAAGGGGAGGGGATCCATCATATCGCGTTTGAGGTGGATGATATTAAGGCCGAAATGGCAAGGTTAAAAGGCGAAGGTTTTGTTTTGTTGAATGATGAACCCAAGCCTGGCGCGGATAATAAATGGGTTTGTTTTGTGCACCCGAAGAGTGCTGGTGGGGTATTAGTGGAGTTGTGCCAGGAGATCAGTTAGCAGTTATAAGTTGGCAATGGGCAGTTTTTATAACGTACTTTCGTATTAAGATGAATCTTATCAAACGACATATACTTTTTATATTATTCCTATTAGTCGGTATTGGTTGCAAGCAAGTTGTCAATCAAATACCGGCAAGTCCATGGAGTGTGTTGAGAATTGTTTCAGAAGAAGATACCTACATTACAATTAATAACGATGATGACACTTCTATGGTGAATATTTACCACAGGGGATCATTTTTTGCCCCATTGCCGAAGAATGCAAAAGTAAAAGTTGACACTTTCAAAGTTTATTTCAATAAAGCCGAAAAAGACACACTTTGTTCTTTGGTGAAGGAATTGATTCAACATCCCGCAAAAACAAATAAATTTTGTACCGAATATGTGGGTAACCTTGATCTGATTATAGTTTACGGAGAACAATTTACGCAACAGGGAGAATATTCTTCTGTTTGTGATTGGACTATATTGTCGGATAAAACTAAACACCTGCATGATTTACTCAGAAGACGGATGAAAAATATTTATCTTGGAGAAGGCGGAGCGGCAATCAGTCATGTGTCCAATTAGAAATTTTAGCATTAGCGATAGTAGCCCCGTACGTACGGGGGGCCGTGACTAAGGCCCCGTGAAGTATGAGCGGATAGCGCGGGCCGCAGGCAATGCCCAACATATAAATTACTCATAACACTTTATTCCCTTAGTGAAACCTTTGTGAGCAAAGTGGTTTTTTTACCACAAAGAACACAAAGGTTTCACTAAGAGCACAAAGCTTTTTTACTGAATCAAATAAACTTATTGAATACGACTTAAAGATAATTCGATAGTCAACAATATTTTGATTATCCACTCAACACTATTTTTAAAAAACATCTTTTTACATTAAAAATAAATTACTACATTTGCACCTCTTTTAGAAGAAACGAATACAATGAAAAAAGATCTGCACCCTTCAAATTATAGATTAGTTGTTTTTAAAGATATGTCTAACGACTATTCTTTCATCACTAAATCATGCATCGACTCACGCGAATCAGTGAAATGGGAAGATGGTAACGAATATCCATTGATCAAATTGGAAATTTCGCACACTTCGCACCCTTTTTATACCGGTAAAATGAAACTGGTTGACACTGCCGGTCGTATTGATAAGTTCCGTACCCGTTACAACAAGAAATAAACTTTTTGTTTATTTAAAATATTTATAAATCTCTCCGGCAACAGGCGGAGGGATTTTTTTATTTTTGCACCATGGCAATTATCCTTTTCGACGATAACGCGCACCAAACCCTTCGGCCTTTAACATTTACCCGCCCGGTTGCCGATCTGCGTATTGGTATTTTAACGATCGCCGAAAAATGGGCCCGATATTTTGATCTCGATTACTCCTGGTATACACAACCTTACCTGCAAGGGAAATTCCCCATTAATATTGAAGACAGAAACCTGTTTATTAACGGCTCGGTTTGTCCGGATGAATTGCTGATCGACGCAATCAAAGCTTTGCACGGCAACGAAGCATTAAAATATGGCGACAAATTAGTGGCGGTAAAATTAAATGAAAAAGATGCACTTGATTTTGACCCACAGGTTGAATTTGAGAAGACAGTCGAATATCACCATCGCCCGGTTGTGATCAGATACCCGGAAGATATTTTCCGAAAGAACGATACCGAACTCCGCAAGGATTTTAAACTGATCACGGCAGGCCGCACCAGCGCCAAAATAAGCGCCACTAATACGATCATCGGCAATGACTTTTTTGCCGAGGAGGGCGCCATAGCCGATTGTTCGACCTTTAATACCACCAATGGCCCCATTTACCTGGCCAATAATACCGAAGTTTGGGAGGGTACACATATCCGCGGGGCATTTGCCATTTGCGAACATTCGCAGGTGAAAATGGGTGCTAAAATTTATGGCGCTACCACCGTTGGACCCTATTGCAGGGTGGGCGGCGAACTGAACAATGCGGTGATATGGGGCTATTCATCTAAAGGGCACGAAGGTTACCTGGGCAATGCGGTAGTAGGCGAATGGTGCAATATCGGCGCCGACTCGAACAACTCGAACCTGAAGAACAATTACGACGACGTGAAGCTTTGGGACTATACCATCCAGCGTTTCCGTAAAACTGGCCTGCAGTTTTGCGGGCTGATAATGGCCGACCATTCCAAGTGTGCCATCAATACTATGTTTAACACAGGTACCATAGTAGGGGTGAGCGCCAATATTTTCGGCGCGGGTTTCCCGAGAAACTTCATCCCGGATTTTTCGTGGGGTGGCCCGCAGGGCTACGAGGTGTATTCGATAAAAAGAATGTTTGAAACGGCCGAAAAGGTTTTCGCCCGCCGCGATCACCGCAAATTTGACGAAAACGAAAAAGAGATATTAAAGAAGATTTTTGAGATGACGGAGGAGTTCAGGGCGAACATCATGTAGAGACGCAATATTTTGCGTCTCAAACAGGTCGGTTTTTAAATATAGAGAGGCAATATCTTGCGTCGCTGAACGAATTAGAGAAATTAGATAACATTATAACAGCAAGTTAGAGACGCAAAATATTGCGTCTCTACAAAAAGAATCAATCAAATCAACCAATTACAATGAGAAAAAAAATTGTTGCCGGAAACTGGAAAATGAACCTGGACTATAATGAAGGTTTAACGCTATTTTCAGAAGTGATTAATATGGTAAAAGATGAAGTAACAGGCGATCAGCAAGCCGTGGTTTGCAGCCCGTTTATTCATTTGCATAGCCTTGTTCAACTGGCAAAGGGTTACAATAAGGTTTCGGTAGGTGCTCAAAATGCACACCAGGCTGAATCGGGCGCTTATACCGGCGAAGTATCTGCAAAAATGATCAAATCTGTTGGGGCTGAATATGTTATTCTCGGTCACTCGGAACGCCGCCAGTATTTTGGCGAAACCAACGCATTGCTTGCCAGGAAAACAGATACAGCATTACAAAACGGCTTGAAACCAATTTTCTGCATCGGCGAAACGTTAACGGAACGCGAAGCCAACCAGCATTTCGGCATCATCAAAAGCCAGCTGGAAGAAGGAGTTTTCCATTTGGATGAGGAACAATTTGCAAAACTGGTGATCGCTTACGAACCTGTTTGGGCCATTGGCACAGGTGTAACCGCTTCATCCGACCAGGCGCAGGAGATCCATGCTTTTATCCGCATAGAGATCGCTGCAAAATACGGACAGGACATCGCCGCTAACACTACCATCCTTTACGGCGGCAGTTGTAATCCTAAAAATGCCCCTGAGCTTTTTGCTTGTCCGGATATTGATGGTGGATTAATCGGCGGTGCATCGCTTAAATCGCGCGATTTTGTTGACATCGTGAAGGTTTTTAATTGAGCTTAATTTTGAAAACTGAGATTTGAGCCATAGGTATGGAGAAAGTCCGGCAAAGTTTTGGTAAACGCACGGCGAAATTATTTTTACCGGTTTTGATAGGGCTGAACGTGCCGTTTTTATATATCCAATGGGATTCATTGTTAAACCCTGTCGATCTGAATGCTGCTGCCAAAGGGGCGATGCTGGGTTACTGGGTGTTTGATTATGTGTTCATCCCCGTTTCGCTGGTCTTTCTCATTATTATTCAGTGGCTCGTCTTTCTGCCTTTGTGGAACAGGGTTTTTGTAAAATTCAGGCGGGTGCTCTTTTCATCATTATTCATCGGCATCCTGCTTTCGGTATTGCTTGGCGCCGGGCTGGGTTATTCGGCCCGGGCCAACAAACTCGATCAGCAAGTAACCAAACTGGGTACCGACGACCTGGTCAATTCAATTTTACTGGTAAGCGGCTTTGTTGTTGTTTATTGTGTTTTAAATATCTTAACATTGTATTTTTTGGATAAAACATACATCAAGCAGTTAAAATTCAATAAACCTCAGCCAAAATAATGGCTGGACTTTACTTATCGCCGATGCCGACGTCAAAAAGCTTTCACCAAAAATATAATGCGTTATGAGAAAGCTGATGAAAGTTTTGCTGCCGCCATTTGTAGGCTTTGCTATCTACTTTTTACTGGTAAGGTATCACCCGTCCTATTTCTCATTACAAATAAGCCAAATGGGGGATGGCAACCTGGATGCTTTTATGGCTTTTTACCGGTTCCTGCTGCCTTTGCTGTTTACCGTTGCAGTGCTGACGCAGTACCTGATCGTTGTCCCCATTTGGAACAAAGTAAACGCTAACGCTGGCGCGGCGAGAACATGGGCATGGGTATCACTTATTGCAATTTGTTTGTTGTTTGCTGCCGGTATGAGTTATGCAATATGGGACAAAGCCCAGGGCATTCACCATTTGCTGAAGTTGTTTACCTTTATGTTTGGCATTCAATTCATTTATTGGATGATCAATTTGTTTATTTTAAGACTACTCGAGGTGAGGGTTAGCGAGCCTGACACGAACAAGCAAAATAACTAATCTCCGCTCTCCAATTTCTAACTCCATGAATTACTACGAACTTTTATTTACCACTATCACCACCGAAGATTACCAGCAGGACCTGCTGATCAATGCTTTGGGCGAAATAGGGTTTGATACTTTTGAGGACGTTGCCTTCGGCTTTAAGGCGTATATCCCAACTACGGAATTTGACCAGCTGAAATTAGATGAACAACTAGCGCTTTACAAGGACATGTTTTCCTTCAGCTATGAACTAACGCTGATACCCCAAAAAAACTGGAACGAGGTATGG
>Ga0206964_10226_pt1 | contig 16866 bp, 13 predicted proteins | sample Alteio_BWOrgHeat_25_FD_152980 | JGI IMG/M metagenome (GOLD analysis project Ga0206964, IMG submission 152980) | Enriched cells from forest soil in Barre Woods Harvard Forest LTER site, Petersham, Massachusetts, United States -... | ecosystem: Environmental > Terrestrial > Soil > Temperate forest >...
TTGCCAATTTTGGGGAATGTCTGTTCAACTTCCGCGAGATCCAGCTATCGCTGCAGCTGGTTCTCAAACTGTAGGAACAAACTGCCATTTCCGATGACCCGATCGCCTGCTGTCAGACCACTGGTAATCTCCGTCTGTCCGTTCAGACTTTCTCCCAGGGTCACGGAACGCCTGCCGAACTGGTTCGTGGATGCCGCCGCATAAACGAAGGGCTGGTTCTCGGTATCACGCAGGACGGCAGCATCCGGCAGCGCAATCGCATTGGGGATGGTGCCTGCGTTGACCGTCGCCACCACGTACATATCTTTCTTCAGCTTTTCGCCGGGATTGCTGGTCTCGATCCGCGCCTGTAGTGTGCGCGTGTTCGGATCCAGCGAGGCCGCTACATAAGAAATACGCCCATGGAAGACTTCGGGATAAGTATCGGTTTGAATTGTGACTGTATCTCCGGCCCGTACATAAGGGAGATCCTTCTCATAAACATTGACCAGAACCCAGACGCTGCTGACGTCGGAGATCATGAAACATTGGGTTGTGCTGGGTTGAATGAGTTGTCCCGCAGATACATCTTGCTCAACCACCAGGCCGCTGATTGGCGCTCTCACTGGAACTTCAAAAGAAGGCGGAGCTTTCACGAGAGCATCAGGGTCAGTAATTCCCATGATTTTCAACGCGGCTTGCGCCGATGCCAGGTCACCGCTCGCCTGCACCTGGGCGGACTCTGCCTGCTCCAAATTCTGTTCGGCAATGGCGTGATGCTGGTACAGGTCCTGGGCCCGGATGTAGGCCTTCTGCGCCAGGGCGAACGCATCCTTGGCCTTCAAATAGTTGGTGCGAAGTTGCGAGTAATCCGGGCTGGCCACATACAACATGGGCTCGCCCTGAGCTACTTTCTGGCCGGGAGCAACCACGACTCTGCTGACCGGTCCGCTCACCTGCGTGATAACGGGCGTGGTGCGAAAACTGTTGTAAGCCACGGCTCCCGTCAGCCGCAGGGACCGAGTCAGGGTTGTGGGTTGAACGGTCACTATCTGGACGTGCGACATCTGGTCCTGAGAAATGGTAAATAGTTCAGGACTGTTTGAGTTTCTCGCGTTGCTCGAGTTAGCGGCAGCATTCGGCCCTGGGCCTTCGCAGCCGGCAAGAACCATGATCACAGACAGGGCGGCAGCTGCAGCCAACCGTTGCCATAGATTCGTGCGCAGGTTCATGGCAAGTGCCTCGTCCCAACCGCTTCCTTCAACTGCTCCAGCGCGGTCATATACGAGGCCAGTGCCTGGCGATAGGCCAACTGGATCGACCGGTAGCTGCGCTCGGCATCGAGAAAATCCAGCAAGCTGGCAGCACCGCGTTTGTAGGCATACTCGCTGATATCACGCGAATCCTGTGCCTGCTTAAGATATCCGGATGTGTAGAGTTGCACCACTTCATCGTTGCTCCTGACCGCCTGGTAAGCATTGGCTACATCGGAGAGAACTGTATCGCTGGCGGCTTGCTGCTGCTCCTGGGCCTGCGTAAGTGCGTAACCAGTGCGAGCTATTTCTCCTTGATTGCGGTTGAAAATCGGCAGCTCAAAATTGGCGAAAATGGAAGCCGTGTTCTCACCAGACACGTGGGTGAAATCATAGGTGCCGGTTACATCGACCTTGGCATTTGCCTTGGCCAACGAGACCTGGCTCTGCGCGGCGGTGATTCCCAGTTCTGCGGCACGGAAGTCCGGACGCTCGTGCAGCGCATTCACTTGCAGGTCTTCCAGATTGCCCTTGATCGGCTCATACGCCAAATCACCGATCACATCGTAATCTGCCGGTACTGCGTTGTAGCCCATTAACTCACGCAGACCAACCAGAGCCTGGACTTTCGCCAGGCGGGCAGACGACACATCATTCTGAAACTGCAAAAGCTGGAGCTTAATCTTTAGATAGTCGCCTTCACCGATGAATCCGGCCTTGAATTGAGCTTCGCCGATATCGACCGTCTGCTGAAAGCCCTTTAAGTCCTGAAGCGCAAATTCCAGAGTAGATTCTGCCAACAACACACTGACAAACTGCTGTCCCACATTGAAGATCAAAGTGCGCTCTGCATCGCTGACCTGAGCGCGAGTCACAGCCGTTTGATCGCGTGCAGCCTGCAAGCGGCGTTGCCGTTTGTGACCACGTTCGAACAAGTATCCGATCCCAATATCAAATTGCTGGACATTGTTCAGATTATCCCCGGAAAAATCCTGGGGGCTGAAAAAAGGAACGAATTGGGTGTCGGCTCCAAGAGTCGGATTGGGGCGCAGGTTGGCGGTGATCTCCTGCGCCTGATTTTGAAGAATCAGCATGCGCGTAGCTTTGATCGAATGGTTGTGCGCCAGCGCCAGATCAATGGCTTGATCAAGACCGATCAGTGTCGTATTTTGCCCGCCGGCGGCCCCCGCTATCAGCAGGAGCATCGCACCCGGGGCGAACATCCGAAGGTACCTGAAGTGCATAAGGGTCGAGATTACAGCCCACGAACAGTGGCACAACAGTTCCCACGCGGGTACTGAGACGCAACGAGCACTCCGCCAAGCTCCGCTGCCGCTATCATTCTCCTGTATATGACTGCGTCTCAAGGCTCAATGGATGTATTGTAATTCACTGTATTCATCCCGGCGCCATACTTGTGACCATCTTCGCGCTCTTTCAGTATGTTCCGGATGCTCCCTCGCCAGCGCCGGTCTGCCGGGTTTTTTACCGGCGCACAGTGCTTACCTTCATAATTTGATCCTAAACTCCTATGGTGGTATGAAAGTTGCTGAATCGGGTTCAGTGGAGAAAATATGACTAAGCTGCCAGCAAGCAGGCAAGGCGAAAGAGCTGTTGGTACCGGAGGCTTCGGACATATTTTTTGTCAAGAGTGTGGAAGGCCGGCGACTGTTTCGACGGGGCGAAAAAGGAAGAGTGGACGCGTTGATTGATCGCCGGAACAACGAAGACATTGTTTGGAAAAAGACCAAATAGTTCGGGGAATTCTCGTTCGTAACCTGTCAGCTCCCGCCAACGATAACCACACGCTACGAGAAACCAAACACCTGTATTTCGTCCATCGCGGGCATTGCAATCGCGGCGCGCGTAGCAACGCCGACCGCAATCTTGCCCCTTCGGAGGCGTGTAGAATTGCGCAGTCTTGAAACTAAAGGGGAGACTCCGGCCAGATGCCTAAATACAATGAGTTCCTGGCAACAATTGAGGTTTATGCCCGCTCCGCTGACGGGATACAGTCTGTCATGCAGCACATCGCTCAGCTCCTGCATGAAGGGATGGCGCGCTATAACTGGGTTGGCTTCTATTTGATGGAAGCCTCCCCTTCGAAAACGCTGGTGCTCGGACCCTACGCCGGCAGCTTTGTTCCTACACTGCGCATTCCGTTGGACAAAGGGTTGTGCGGAGCGGCAGCCACTTCCGGGAAAACCGTGGTGGTTAACAATGTTGGGGACGATCCTCGCTACCTTGGGTCGGACATCGTCAAATCGAATATTGTAGTACCGATCTTTCTGAAGAACGAGGTAGTGGCGGAGTTGGACGTCGAGAGCTACTTCGCAGACACTTTCACCGCGCCAGGACAGAACTTCATCGAGGCCTGCGCCGCGTTGGTTGGCCGGTACATGGAGAAAGAAGCCGCGGGAAAAAACGCGGGTTCAGCACATTAGAGGCAATCGGCTTGTGAGTTTGATTGACCAGATTGCGTCAATTCAATGCACGGCGCAATGTTATCCTTGAAGGGTCGCACCTCTACAGGGCTTAACCGGACATGTCCAATCCCAATATCCCAGAATCCTCCACGACTCAAGAACCGAACGAGTCTTTTGAAAACATTCTTGTGCAATTTGAGCAGAGCAACGCGCTCCGAAAAACCGAGGGCACCCATAAAGGTACCGTGGTTTCGGTTTCGGCGGATTCCGTGTTTCTAGACATCGGGTTTAAGTCGGAAGGCATCTTGCCTCGTTCGGAGCTGCAGAATGATGCCGAAGGTTTAAAGCCAGGCGCCAGTCTGCAAGTCACGGTCAAAGGCCGTGATCCGGATGGCTACTACCAGTTGACTCGCAGCAAAGCTGCACGGCCCACCGACTGGGCGGCGCTGGAAAAGGCTTTTGCGGACAAGACAACGATTGTCGGGACGGTAACCGCGGTGGTGAAGGGCGGGTTCAGCGTGGACGTCGGAGTACGTGCGTTCATGCCGGCATCGCGCAGTGGCACGCGCGATGCGGCCGAGATGACGAAATTGGTGGAGCAGGAGATTCGATGTCGCATCACCAAGCTCGACGTGGCAGAGGAAGACGTGGTGGTGGATCGCCGCATTGTCGCCGAAGAGGAAGAGCAGACAGTGAAGGCACGCCGTTACTCCGAGGTAAAGGAAGGTGACATAGTGTCCGGCAAGGTGCGTAGTCTGACTGACTACGGAGCGTTCGTCGATATTGGCGGCGTGGATGCGTTGTTGCACGTCAGTGATATTTCCTGGAGCCGCACTACCAAGCCTGGGGATGTTCTCACTGTGGAACAACAGGTCGAGGTTAAGGTCCTGAAAGTCGATACTGAAAAGCGACGCCTTTCGGTGGGCATGAAGCAGCTACAGCCGCATCCGTGGGACTCGGTTGCCGGCAAGTACACGGTTGGAGAGCGGGTGCGCGGCACGGTAACCCGCGTGATGGACTTCGGAGCGTTCGTGGAGCTCGAGCCGGGAGTCGAGGGATTAATTCACGTCTCTGAAATGTCGTGGGTCAAGAGAGTAAAAAACCCCAGCGATTTGGTTAAACCGGGCGAGACCGTGGAAGTTGTGATCCTGGGAGTGACTTCGGGCGATCGGCGGATGTCTTTAGGATTGAAGCAGGGGTTGGGTGATCCGTGGGCGGACGTGGCGCAGAACTTTCCGGTCGGTTCCGCGGTCGAAGGTCCAGTAGTCAGTATTGCGAAGTTTGGCGTGTTTGTGCAGTTGGCCGAGGGTATTGAGGGCATGGTTCACGTCAGCGACATAAGCGACGAGAAGCGTATCAACCATCCGCAAGACGTGCTGAAGGTGGGGCAATCGGTGAAGGCGCAGGTACTTGAGCTGGACGTCCAGAAGAGGAAACTGAAACTGGGGATGAAACAACTGGTTCCAACCAGCATTGACGAATATTTGGCCGAGCACCATGAGGGAGATGTGGTTAGCGGCCGCGTAGTGGAAGTTTCAGGCGGCTCGGCTCACGTAGAACTTGGCGAAGGAATCAGGGCGGCATGCCACATTTTGGCGGACAAAACTAAGCAGCAATCCTCGACTGCGAATCAGCCCGGGGGAAAGGCCGACCTGGGATCGTTGACCTCGATGCTGCAGGCACGCTGGAAGGCTGGAGCAGTGGCGGAATCAACGGAGCCTAAAGAAGTACGGGCAGGGCAGATTCGCAGTTTTCGAATCACGAAGCTGGACAGCACGCGGAAGAAGATCGAAGTCGAGCTGGCTTAGGATCTCGCACGTTCGGTAACGTTCTCGGAGCGTCCAAGACTCAGAAAGTTACCTTCGAGACGCGATCTGATCAAACGGCACGTCCGCTGGAATATTGTTGTGGGACATTACGTTGCGCATGCGTTCTTCCATGCTTGCAATCTGGTCCCGATTGTTGGTCTGGCGATATTCCAGCCAGCGGGAGTAGTAGCTGTCGAACCTTCGCTGGTCCTCGGACGACAGGCGGCCTTGCCACTGTGCGCTATACCCTCGGTTTCCGTTCGATGCGATCTGATCAAATGGCACGTCCTGCGGAATGTTGTTGTGAGACATCACATTGCGCATGCGCTCTTCCATGCTGGCAATCTGGTCCCGATTGTTGGTCTGGCGATATTCCAGCCACCGGGAGTAGTAGCTGTCGAACCTTCGCTGGTCCTCGGACGACAATCGGCCTTGCCACTGCCGGCGTTCATGGCCGCGATTATCCTGGTGCGCCGCATCGTCGCGATCGCCTTGCCTGCGGTTGTCGTCGGCGTCTTGCGCGAGAACTGGGACGGTAAACGCTATCAGAACAGCAAACATTATTAGTATTTTTTTCATAAGAATCTCCCAATAACTCTCATGCGTTACCGAATGCAATTCCGCTGCAGCAGGAAAGACCATTTTCTTACCATCATAGCGCTGGATTGCGATGAGGTCTGTCTAAAATAGCTCATGTTGCATCAGATGAAAACCGGGCCTCCTTGTGTCTGCTTCCCAGCCTGCGTTCACTCCGGCCAAGGAACCACAGCAGCAGGAGAACCGCAAACATACCCAGCAGAAAAAAGACAATGCCACCATTGCGGTGTAGCCTCCCGTGCAGAAACCCACTGTCCACACGGGTCCCGAGCATCGATATGGTGAAGATCCGAACCCCATTCTTGGCGATTGAAATCGGAATCGCGGCCAGGACAAGAAACACTCTTCGCCAGTTTGAGCGGAGAAACAGGTGCGCCAGCACTATGCTTGTGACCACTAGCATCAGGCTGGAACGCAAGCTGCTGCATTCCTGCGCAATCTCCAGGGTCAGCCCTGGTATGGATAGGACCACGCCGTCCTGACTCACCGGAACACCCGCAACGGAAAAGAGCAGAGTTGCGGCAACGGCGGAGCCCTGCTGCCAAAAGGCAATAATGCGGTTCAACGCTACCTCGGGAATCGGGACCAGGCAAAACAGAAAACACAGAGGAAACCGTAAGGTGCGAAATGTTGCCTCGCCGAAACAGAGAACGAAGGATCCCAGCCACCAGAGCACGACCGCGATCACGCCCACGAACATTTGCCAATCAGCATGGAGCACGAATCTTGCGGGGAGGCCGATGAGCAGCGCCAAGGCCAACAATGCCGCTCCCCAGCCCGGGAACGCGTTGTACGAAGGCTGATCCAAGGGCCATTCGGTGTAGAGCAGAGCCGCAGTAATGGGGAGGATGAGGATGATGTGGGTATATTCGTCCCGGCGGAGTGCGAGGGAGAATGTATCAAAGAGAGGCCGCCATGCAAGCACCACCGAAGCGGCGATCGCAAGGCTGAACTTTAATTTTGGGGTCAATGGCCTCATTGACGGCAGACTGTATGCATTCCCAGCTATGGTAGCCTATCCGGCCGAGATTTCTTGCCGGGTGCAGGTAGAGATTGCGACTCGGGAACTGGGTCTTACGACGCACGGTGTAAAACTGTCGCGATCCGTTCTCCCGCGTGCCCGTCCCATAGAGGTGGAATGGAGCCCTTCTTGGCTTTGCCTGCGACGATCTGGAACAATTCAGAGCTAAGACGTTCGGGGTCATTCCCGATCAGAATGTTGGTCCCCATGGTGACCGTCACGGGACGTTCCGTATTGCTGCGCAGGGTCAGGCACGGAACTCCTAGGTAGGTCGTCTCCTCTTGAATGCCTCCCGAATCCGTTATCACAACTGCGGCGTGACTTTGGAGCGCGAGGAATTCGATGTAGGGCACAGGCTCCAACAGGTGAAGTTTGTCCACCTTGATACCGAACTGCTGAATCCGCTGCCGCGTCCTTGGATGCACGGGGAAGACAACTTCCAACTGGTCATTGACCTCAAGCAGCGATTGAAGAATACGCTGCAAGCTGACACTGTCGTCCACGTTTGCGGGACGGTGTAACGTTACCAGCGCGTAGCGCTCGGGCAGGCCATTTCGAGGACATTTTTTCGCAGCAGGAAGATGCTGGATCAGCGAGTCAATCATCACGTTCCCAACGCGGTGAATTTTCTCTGCGGGAATGCCCTCGCGTTCGAGATTGATATCTCCATCGTCCGACGGCGTAAACAGCAAATCGGCTAGCCGATCGGTCACGATGCGGTTAATCTCCTCCGGCATCGTCCGATCAAAAGAGCGAAGGCCAGCTTCGACATGGCCCACTTTGACCTGCAGCTTTGAGCACACCAGGGCTGCGGCGACGGTCGAATTCACATCTCCATAAACCAGCACCACGTCTGGCTTGCGATCCAGGACCACGGGTTCGAAGCGCTTCATTACTTCGGCCGTTTGCACGGCATGACTGCCGGAACCTACTTCGAGATTTACATCCGGTTCCGGCATGCTGAGTTGAGTGAAGAAAATGTCAGACAGATTCTTGTCGTAGTGCTGGCCGGTGTGAACCAGGGTCTGCCGGCTTCCCTGCCATTCGGCAATGGCCCGAACAACCGGCGCAGCCTTCATGAAGTTCGGCCGCGCTCCTACGACGTGAAGAATGTGCATGTATTTATGGTATCGCACTGTGCTGAGTGAGTTCGCCCGCTGTGTTTACTTCTTCGGCATGCTTTCTGGTACGTAAGAGACTCTCCAGATGAGCTTTCCGCCATCGTCGGAAATCAGCAGCGATCCGTCCGAGGCAATCGCCGTGCCGGTCAGCCGGGCATACACGTTTCGGCCTTTAGGATCGGGAACAAACCCTGAGAGGAACGGGACCGGCTCCCCGGCAGGAGAGCCATCATGAAAAGGAATGAAGACCACCTGATACCCGCTTCGTACGCTCCGGTTCCAGGAACCATGTTCCGCGATGAATGCGCCATTCCAGTAGCTGGCGGGAAACTGCGTCCCCGAGTAAAACACGAATTGCAGCGGAGTTACGTGCGCCCCCAGGAGCACATCGGGAACTAGTGCTTTGGCTACGAGGTCGGGCCGAGGCGTCACCCGATCGTCCACGTGATTGCCCAAATAGGAATAGGGGAAACCGTAGAACCCGTCCTCTTTGACGTGGGTGAAAAAGTCCGAGGGTAAATCCTCGCCGAGGTTGTCACGCTCGTTCACCGCTGCCCACAGATTGCCCGACTGTGGATTGACACCGATGCCGACAGCATTTCGCAGGCCATTGGCATAGACTCGCATGTTTTTTCCATCGGGATCAGAGAGCAGAATTGCCGCCCGGCGAGGATCGGATTCGATCGACACATTGCCGCTCGATCCTACCGAAACAAACAGCTTCTTTCCATCCGGGCTGAAAGCGAGCGATCTTGTCCAATGCTGGTTGTAGCCGTGGCCGGGCAAATCAAGGATATGCTCCGCATTGCCTGACCGTCTCGATGTTTTGGGATCATAGGGAAAACGCTGGACCGCATTCGTGTTCGCGACATACACGAAGGAATCGTGAAATGCAATTCCGAAGGGCAGTTCAAGATGGTCAGCAAAAACTTCGCGAGAATCCGCACTACCCTTCCGCGCACGGTCATGCAAAACGATGACCTGCCCAGCGGCGGAGTCGGCAACAAACACATCGCCATTGGGAGCGACAGCCAGCCAGCGCGGTTCAACAAAGCCCGAAGCGAAAACTGAAACCTCGAAACCGTCTGGAACCTTTGGATGAAAGCCTGAGGGCGGAGCGACAACTCGCGGATAGTTATCCGTGCGCAGAGCGCGAGCAAGAATGCGGGATCTCCAGCCGCCCTGGTTGAGTAGGAAAGGTGTCGCCAACGCAAGCGCCGCCAGAATCAACGCGGTGAGAGTAATTCTCCGCAATTCTTTCACCCACAGTCAGTTCGAGTGACTCTGACCAAGTATAGTCGGCCTCGGTCGCGCTCGCGGCTAAGGTGCCTAGGGAGGACCGCAGGATCAGCGCGGCACCCTCTCATCACCGCTTTCCGCTTGACCCTAGCGAAGGTCCGGACGACAATTGGGCGTCGCAGACGGTGTCCTCTCTCCCAGCTTGCTCCGCCGGGAGCCCAACCCAGTCTGAGGAGGTAGCGCTTGCAAGAGATGCGCGTGCTGGGAACTCGCGCTCGCAGCGAAGAATTGCTGGAGCGAGCGAAACAATCCGTGGCTGGTGGCGATAGCAGTACGATGCGCGCCTTGCCTTACCACCCGCCCCTGGTGATTGACCGCGGCGCTGGCTGCCGGGTTTGGGATGTTGATGGGAATGAGTACGTCGATCTCAACATGGCTTACGGCCCACTGTTCTTCGGTCATCGCCCAGATTTTCTGGTGACAGCTGTAGTTCAGCAGTTATGTGATAAAGGTTCTCAACTGGGATTTCCGCAGGAGTTGAGCTTTCTAGCCGCGGAAAAAATCAAACGGCTTTTTCCTTCTATCCAACTTCTGCGCTTCGCAAACTCCGGAACTGAGGCTGTTGCTTCTTCGATTCGGCTGGCCCGTTCGTTTACCGGCCGGAAAAATATCATTCTGTTCGAAGGCCACTATCACGGCTGGAGCGATGCGGTTTTTCACCAGTACCATGCGCCATCAGAAAACTTGAGCAACGAAGCGGCTGCACCGGCTATTCCCGGCACCGACGGGATGGCGGGAGCGCCGCGGGATGCCTATGTCGTGAGTTGGAACGATACCACTGCCCTGGCCAAGGCCTTGGATCAGCTTTCCGAAACGGTCGCCGCGGTCATGATGGAGCCGGTCATGGGTAACGCCAGCGTCATCCCTCCGCACCCCGGTTATCTGGCTCAAGTACGAGAAATGACGCGCCGGCATGGTGCACTGCTGATCTTCGACGAGGTAATAACGGGTTTTCGGGTCTCGGCTGGGGGCGCCCAACAGCTTTATGAGATAGAGCCGGACATCACTATCCTCTCGAAGGCCCTGGGCGGCGGATTTCCGGTAGCTGCATTTGGAGCCTCTGCCGAAATCATGGAACGAGTAACCAGCGGAAGGTTATTCCACGGCGGAGTCTATTCCGGCAACGCGCTTGTCCTTTCCGCTGCTAACGCAGTGCTTACCCGCATATTGGCAGAAGGCGATGGGTTGTATGCCGAGTTGAACGAGCGTAGCAACCAGTTCGCCAGCGGGTTAACTGTGATTCTGGGGCAGCACGACATATCCCACGTGGTGCAACACGTCGGTGCGATGCTTTCCATCGTGCTCACCAAGACTGCCATTGAGAGTCTGCAGAATTATCGTGACGTGCGCCGCTACGGCGATTTCGACGGTCAAATCAAGTTGCAGCATGCGCTAATGGATTGCGGAGTTTACATGCATCCAAACTTGTTCGAGCCCATGTACCTTTCGGTAGCCCATAGTAAGGACGACATCGATGAAGTCCTCGAACGTTTCGACAAAGCCAGCCGGAAATTCCGTTTGTGATGCTGTAGGGGCGTGGTCTCCGACACCACTCCTGAACGCATTCGAGAATTTCCGCGGCTCTTTCGTTGATCTCGACCAGAACGTTCGAATATCCGCGGGCTGGTTGAAGGACCTCAAAACAAAAGTTCTGCACCGGATGGTTGAAAAGGGCGTGCGCGAGGGCGACAAACTGCTGGCTGCCCTTCCGAACGGTCCTTGGTTCGCGGCCATCTGGGCGGCAAGCATCGAAGCGGGAGTATCGCCTATCCTGGTTCACGGCGACACGCCTACGTTGGAACTGGACCGAATGGCGAAGCAGTGGGGCGCGGATTTCGTTGTAGCCGAGCGCAACGCGGAACACGGCTGCGGAACCGAATTGCTGACAGTGGACGATAGTATTCGATTTTACCGGCAACGAACGGACAAGGCGGAACGCAATCGCGAGCGACTGAGGTTCTCGTCCACTCCACTGCACCCGACTTCTGGTACTTCTGGGGGCCCCAAGCTTGCAGCTCGGCCTGGTCCCTGTGCCATAGCCGAGCCCCAACACTACATCCACACACTTTCGATTGACCAGTCCGACACTATTCTGTGCGCCCTGCCCATGAGCCATGCCTACGCCTATGGCATGTGCTTCCTGGTTGCGCTTTTGACGTCGGCTGATCTCGTTTTCACGCGCGAGTTCAAGCCGGCGCTGGTGCACCAGGCACTTCGAAAAATGGGGATTTCTATCTTCCCAGCCGTACCCATGATGCTGGATTCCTTGCTAGCTGTGGATGCTCCAGCCATGATCCGTCCTCCGCGTGTCGTGCTTTCAGCGGGCGCACCCTTGGCCAGAAAAACCTTTGAGCGATTCCACGCCCGGTACGGGATTCCGATACGCCCACTTTACGGCACAACCGAAACTGGAGGCATCTCGATCGACATGGCGCGAAGCGAATTTGATGGTGCCGTTGGGCCTGCGATGAAGGGAGTGGATGTCGATATCAGTGCTTCTGAAGATGCGGGTCTCGATCCGGGCCTAGGCCTCTTGCGGGTTCGCTCTTCGTCCCTGATGGCAGGCTATGTTGAGGAGGCCAGCATTAACCGAAGAGCAGTTTCCGGAGGCTGGTTTGAGACGGGCGATTTGGCCAAAATCGATGCCGGAGGCCGAATTCATCTGCGGGGCAGACATTCCGAGATCATTAATGTTTTCGGTTTCAAGGTGATGCCTCGTGAAGTGGAGGATGTGATTGGTCTTTTGCCGGAGGTGACAGAGGTCAAAGTGTACGCACCATCGGCCGGTTTCGACATCGTGGAAGCCGCAGTGGTTCAGCGAGGCCACCTCACGGAAGAGCAGATCCTCAGGCACTGTCAGGAGCATCTGGTTAGCCACAAGTGCCCCACGGCAATCCGGTTCGTGGATTCTTTGCCCCGAACTCCGTCAGGTAAAGTGGCGGTTGAGCAGCTGTCGAAATGAACGGCGGTACCGAGCGGAAAACGGCACCGATTTGGTTGTGTAACGCAACTATGGACAACCAGAAACACGTTCCAGCTGGCAGGACGGCGGGCAAGAATGTGGATTGACTGGGCGAGCACCCGGGGATACCATTTGCAATCATATTGTGGGCCGAGTCATTCCCCACTCCCTGGGTTGAGATCTCCCGCCCCAAGCCATAATACGGACGCTTATATCCAGGTTTTTTCTGCCAGTTTTTTGGGAAAGAGGGCCCAGATCCAGTAACAACCCGCCTCCAGACACTGGTTTGAGGTTGAGAATAAGGCGATGTTGCGAATGAAACGAGTCATTGGGGTCGTAACGTTTGTCCCGGCTCTGCTTGTTCTAGCGCTTGTTCCCTCCTCTACGGTTGGCGGACCGCCGGTCGGATTTGCCAACTTCGAACCGGCGCAGACTAACCCCATCCGCCTTTCCGATGACGGAACTCGACTGTTTGCGGTGAACACAGCAAATGGCTCACTCTCCGTGTTCAATGTGGAGCAGCCCAGGAATCCGGTACTCATGAGCGAAATTCCGGTGGGACTTGGGCCAGTCTCGGTAAGTCCACGGACCAGCGACGAACTGTGGGTGGTTAACCAGGTTTCTAATAGCGTCAGCGTGCTCTCCCTCTCAAAGGGCATCGTCACTGATACGATTTACACAGGCGCAGGAACCGAGCCGATGGACACCGTGTTTGCCGGCCCCAATCAAGCCTATGTCAGCTGTTCGCGGGCCAACACGATCGCCGTTTACGATGCAAACACTCATGCCCTGATCACGACTCTTCCAGTATTCGGCGGTAGCCCGCGCGCGCTCGCTGTAAGTCCGGATAAGGAGACGGTTTATGCCGCGTTCGCCATCTCCGGAAATGCGACCACGATTGTCCCTAGCGATATTGCTCCGCCACAACCACCGCCTACAAACAAGAAACTTCCTCCGCCACCGCAGGTCGCGCTGATTGTCAAGGCGACTGACCCGGATTGGGCCAAGTACATCAAGTTCGATATGCCTGACAACGACGTGGCCATCATCACAACCGGTTCGTTCCCTTCCGTGGCGGGATACTATTCTGCTGTCGGCACGGTCAACCTGGGCCTCGCTGTGAGCCCGGTGACCGGCGATCTATTCGTGGCAAACACGGATGCACTCAATCTCACTTTTTTTGAGCCGAACCTGCGTGGACACTGGGTAAACAATCGGCTCACCCGCATCGAAGTCGCCAGCGGGGCGGTCACGCCCTTCGATCTCAATCCCAACATCAATTACAAGATCCTGCCCAATCCAACAGCCTTGAAAACTGCCCTGGCACAGCCCACGAATGTGGCTTTCGATCCTGGCGGGAAATTCATGTATGTAGCCGCCTTCGGGACTGACCGTGTGGCGCAGGTGGACACCAATGGCAATGTGCTGTCATTTGTCGAGGTATCGCTGCCCAGCGGTTCTGGCGACAAAGCCGATCCCAAGAATAAGCGTGGCCCGCGAGGTCTGGCTCTGAACGCGGCCGCCCAAACTCTTTATTCTTTGAACCGTATCTCAAACACGATTTCGATTGTTGACACGTCCGTAATGACCAAGGTCGGCGAAGTTGCCACGGGGACCGACCCCACGCCGCAAGAAATTAAACAAGGACGCGGCTTCTTGTACGACGCCAAGCTCTCGGGAAACGGCACGGGCGCGTGTTCCTCTTGCCACGTAGATGCCGACATGGATCATCTGGCGTGGAACCTTGGCGACCGCGGTGGCAGAATGACTCAGGTAGATCAGAACGGTCAGACTTTTAAATTCCACCCCATGAAGGGCCCCATGATGACCCAGACCCTGCGCGGGCTGAACAGCTTGTCGCCCTACCACTGGCGCGGGGACCGTGCGACATTCGCAGCTTTTAACGTCAACTTCGATAAGTTGATGGGTAGCTCCCAGATTTCCAATTCCGACATGGCAGTTTTCACGAGCTACATCAACAGCGTTCTCTTTCTCCCGAATCCCAATCAGAACTTGGATCGTACCCTTCCCAATTCGATCGCCGGCGGCGATCCCAATGCCGGGCTGACGGATTACCTCACCGTTCATGGTACGGGTTCCGATCGACAGACCTGCAACGACTGCCACACCGCCGATCCTGGACCGGGTTCGAGCCGGCTTTTGTCGGGGTGTTGCCCGCCACAGCCCCTGAAAATTCCCCAACTTCGGAACATCTACCAAAAGCTGCTGTACACCCGGCATGATCCCGAGAGCATTGACGGGTTCGGAATGGAGCATGATGGAAACTTTTCTACCGCGTCCGATTTGCTCAATCTGCCTCTCTTCCATTACACCAGCCAGCAGAAGACCGACCTGATCGCCTACTTGTTGTGTTTCGATACCGGAACGGCGCCGGCCGTAGGATTCACCATTACGCTGACGGCTGCCAACGTCAACGGCCATAAGCAACAAAGTGACTGGGCTACGCTTCAGTCCCAAGCGGGGACCAATATTGACCTGGTTGCCCGGGGCACCATCCAAGGGCAGATCCACGGTTTGCTGTATCAGGCTTCCCAGAATAATTACGTCAGCGATACCAAGACGCTGTACACCCAATCCCAACTGCAACAACTGATTGAGAATGGGGACACCCTCAGCTTCATGGGCGTCTATCCCGGCACGGGCACGCCGCACTAGCAGGCTGGCTCAGAGCCTGGCCGCGCATCGAGGCTAAAAATACTTCTTCATCACGAGATATGGAAGGAGTACGAGCTCGCCCAAAGACGGAAGAGGGTCCTGCCCGCAGAAAACGGATTCAATTCCCGTCCTACGGAGAGACTGCATATAAGAACGAAAATCCAAATGACCTGAGAAAAAGTCCGACACGGCGACCGGCACATCGGTGACCAGCCTCAGCCATCCGATCTCAGATCTTCCGCGAGACCGTTCCACGCTCACCCCGATTTGGTCGGCATAGAGCAAGTAGGGAAAGTCAACGCCGGCTGGAAATCCCAGGCTATGGAAACCCCAGGTCCGGGCGTTCACATCGAGTAGCTTGTACTGGCCGTCCCGCGGATCTCGTTTAAATTCCAGTTCGACCAGGCCGTAATAGTTGATTGCTTTCAGGAAACGCTCTGACAGTTCCTCGATGGCCGGCAAGTCAATGCTTTCTACATACGTCGCCGCACGCCCGAATTCTCGCGGATGCTGGCGTTGGCGTCTTGCCAGCAGCGTGCTGTGGGCCTGGCCATCGCGAAAGAACGCGCAATACGAGAATTGGCAATCCCCATCGCCGGGGATGATCTCCTGGACCATAATCTCTTCTGGTTTAATCTGTTGCTGGGCTTTGGTAAACAACTGATTTAACTGTTCTGGAGTGTTAGCGCGCAGCCTTATTGCACGAGACCGGCGCCGAGGTCGAGGTCATTGCGAAAATTCCTGAGTTGCGATGGATCGGCCTGCACACCTGGCTGCATCATCTCGGGCCGGTTTCCAGCATGCTCTACTCGAAATATGATGTGGGCCCGGCGGGAATCAGCCGGTTGGTCTCGTTTCCCCAGATGGTTCGGCCTATTCCGCTGAACCTCAAGGACAAAATACGCAAACGCGCCGTTCGTGCCGCCGGCGCTCCGTGGCTCAGACCGCGGTTGACCAAGGTGAAGTTCAGCCTTGGTCGCGCGGTGCAGTCGGCATCCTCGCGGGCAAATGCCGTCCATCTCAAACTTGATGATTCAACCGAGCGCGAAGTAGATCATGTTCTGCTGGGTACGGGGTATGACGTTGATATCTCGCGCTACACTTTCTTATCCCCACAACTTGTGAAAGCGGTTCAGCAGTTGGATGGCTATCCCGCCTTGACCCGCGGTCTGACCTCCTCGGTGCCAGGCCTGCATTTCATCGGCGCGACGGCGGCGCGAAGCTTCGGACCGCTCTTGTACTTTGTCGCTGGCACCGAATTCGCCTCGCGCGAACTGGTTTCGTACGTGACCCGATCAAGCGTGGCACCCCGTTAATGCTCACCCCTCTCCAGCAGGACGGCGTCATATCCCGAAAATGATCGAACAAAAGAAAGTCGGGGCGCTGGTCATCGGAGGAGAGCATCCGGGGCTGGGAGTCGTTCGCAGCCTGGGTCGTCGGGGCATTCCGGTGTTCGTGCTGGACGATCAACACTCGATTTCGCAATTCTCCAGATATGCAACGAAAGTGGTACGGGTCAAGGATCTGCGGGACGAGCAGGCGACGGTGGATGCCGTACTCGAAGTCGGTCAGCGTTTTGGCCTGAAAGGCTGGGTTCTGTTTCCGACACGGGATGAGACGGTAGCGGCGTTCTCCCGTCATCGAGCAAGGCTGACCGAATTCTTTCGCGTCACCACTCCCGACTGGGACACTGTGCAATGGGCCTGGGACAAGAAAAACACCCA
>Ga0206964_10214_pt2 | contig 16798 bp, 19 predicted proteins | sample Alteio_BWOrgHeat_25_FD_152980 | JGI IMG/M metagenome (GOLD analysis project Ga0206964, IMG submission 152980) | Enriched cells from forest soil in Barre Woods Harvard Forest LTER site, Petersham, Massachusetts, United States -... | ecosystem: Environmental > Terrestrial > Soil > Temperate forest >...
AAGTTGCCCGGCAGATCTTCCAAACGGGCAAACTTCCTTATTCCTGCGCTATTAATATTATTGCCGATCATCTCCTCCGGACAAAGTAGCCAGGTAAGTCCTGAAAATACATTGGCTCCGATTCGGGGGAATTATAAAACATTTGCTTCCCTCAGCGCTAAGCCAAAAGCGGCAAATCTTGATATTGACAAATTGAAATTCCCTTTCGATCAGGCTTGGGCCGATAAAGTACTTAGCGTTAAGCCCTATTATCTTACCAACACCAGCGTTGCCGATTTTAAACTGCCGGATCCGCCGGCCAACAGTTCGGAGCAGGCCCGTGCAGAGCTGAATTACCTGCTATACTTGCAAAATAACCGGAGCCTGCAGGATATCACAACCAGCATTTATATGTCAAACAATCCCGAAAGCCCCGGCGATGTCGGTCAGGACATCGGTTATTGGATCGGTACGCAAAAACTCCCGGTAACCGATTCATTAATGGATAAAGTTGAGCGCGATGGCGACTTTTTTCTGTGGTCGTTAAAATTTAAATATGCCCGTGTTCGCCCTTACGTTGTGGAGCCCAAAATTCACGACATGGAAGAATCGCGTGCTTCATCGTACCCAAGCGGGCATGTTACGTATGCCTACATCCGTGCTTTCATATATCAAGAATTGGCGCCTGAGTTTAAAGACTATTTTATTTCGAAAGCCTACATGATGTCGCAGGCGCGCCAGATCATCGGCGTACATTACCCAAGCGACCGCGAGGGCTCGCGCATATTTGCCCGGGAGTTTGTTGATCTGCTGTTAAAAAACGAAAAATTTAGGCAGGATTTTGAAAATGTGAAAAAAGAATGGGACTCAAAAAAGAAAGAAAGTTTAAATAACACTTTAGGGGCGTTAAAAATGTAGATTAAAAAGCTTTTTAAACGCCCGGAATTTTAGAATTTCGGGCGTTTTGGTTTGAGGTACTTTTTCCTAATCTCTAATCTCCGGTCTCTAATCTCTATCCCCCGGTTGATGCTGTATCAACTCATTGATCAGGCTCTGTACCTGGTGACAACCCACCTTTTCCACCAAATAAGCCTGCCCTGCTCCTTTATTGTCCCAATCGTCTTTGCCATCATTGGCAACGATCATTTTTCCTTTATGCAGGATGTACCATTTTGAATAACCTTTTATCGCTACGAGCACGGCAGTTTCGTCCCAACTCATCCGGCCCAGGGAATCTTCTTTAGCCATTGGGATGGAGATCCGGAAAACATCTTTAACCGGGTCGTTTTTCAGGGAGGTGTTGCGGATAAGGGGCAGGCCTACTTTTATCTTCTCCCCTATTTCAAAGCCACTAAGGATGATTGGGGTGCCCCAATGGGCATAAACATTTTGTGAGGCGGGCGCATCTTTCATCACGTTAAACTCATAGCCCGACGGATATTTTCCCGCCATGCATACCAATAATTTTACTTTCTTTTTTACCAATTCACTCCCGGATAACTTTGAATATTCATCAGCTTTCGTATTCAACAGGTTCGACAGGTTGGTTAAAAAACCGATGGTTACAATTGTTACGCTGTGGTCGGGTTCAGCGGCTAATATTTTGCGGTAAAGCTTTACGGCATCCCAGGCTTCGTCGTTTGTTTTTATTTTATGCGGATATTTCACCAGCAGGGTATCTGTCCAGTGCTGCCAGTCGCGCAGGGTTAAGGCATCGCCTTTGGGCACGCCAACCGGGATATCCGGTCGCTTAAAATAAGTATTGAATACGCTTAAAACACCGGCAACACCATCGTATTTGGTACTCGCCATCGTTGCCAGTATTTTAGCTTCGCCTTTATCAGCCAGTGCATGCAGTATGGTAATGGCGCCAACATCGTCGTAATCAGGCCCCATGTCGCTGTCCAGGATTAGGTGAACCGGATTAACTGCTTTCTGTGCAGAAACATTTATAGCGAGAAAAAGCGCTGTTAAAAAAAGGATATATCTATACATCGTATTAGTTGATTGAGTCGAGTGGTTGATTGAGTTGATTAAGTTACAAGGAATATTGCAAATTACAAATCCTATCGCCCATCCAGTTGTCTGTTTTCCACAGACAACCGCACGGGAAGCCGTCTTTAGGGACCCAGACAGCGGGGTTTTACAGTTAATCGCAACCAAATCAACTTATTCAACCCAACCAACTTAATCAACTAATTCACCCAATCAACTTATTCAACTAATTCCGTAACTTTAACACGGTAGTGCTATCTAATTCAAAAAAAACCACAGAATAACCAAACCAAAACATGTTAAGTATCCGCAATATTGTTAAACAATACGCCGGGCACACGGCTTTAAGCGATGTAAGTTTAGAAGTAAAAAGCGGGCAGATCTTCGGCCTGTTAGGGCCCAACGGCGCCGGCAAAACTTCGCTTATCCGCATTATCACCCAAATAACCGCACCTGATTCAGGCGAAGTCTACTTTAACGGCGAAAAACTCAACCAATCCCACATCGAATGTATGGGTTACTTGCCCGAAGAACGTGGCCTGTATAAAAAAATGGAGATCGGCGAGCAGATGATCTACCTGGCACGCCTAAAAGGGCTAAGCCGCGACGAGGCAACAAAGCGTTTAAAGATATGGTTCGCAAAACTGGGCATGGAGACCTGGTGGAAGATGAAGATAGAAGAACTATCAAAAGGCATGCAGCAAAAGGCACAGTTTGTGGCAACGGTATTGCATGAACCGGATCTGATCATCCTTGATGAGCCTTTCAGCGGTTTCGACCCTGTAAATGCCGAGATCATTAAGGACGAGATCCTGGAATTAAACAAAAAGGGGGCTACCATTTTGTTTTCCACCCACCGGATGGAATCTGTTGAGGAGCTTTGTCACTCCATTGCGCTGATCAACAAATCGCATAAAATATTGGATGGATCTGTTAAGGGTATCCGTAACTCCTATCGCAACGGTACTTACCTTGTTGAATATAGTGGCGCAAGGATAGCTTTTGACGGTAAACAACCATTTGAGCTGGTTGAAGAAACCGGCGGCGACGATGATACCCACACCCTTAAAATAAAACTCGCCGCCGCCAACTCGTCCAACGATGTATTGCAATACCTTATCCCCCGCGCACGCATCAATATGCTGCAGGAATTGGTCCCGAGTATGAATGAAATATTTATTGAAAACGTAAACAAAATTGCCTGAGCCATGGACAAAGTGTTATTAATAATTCAGAGGGAATATATTACCCGCGTTCGCAAAAAAGCGTTTATCATCATGATATTTGTGGTGCCGTTGCTGATTTTAGCGATGGGCACCGTAATCACCCTGGTAGCCAAGGACAGCGACAACCTAAGCGACCCGCTGGTGGTTAAGGTAATTGACAAAACCGGGCAGTTCGGCGAGAAATTTAAAAACCAAAAAAACCTGACCTTTGAGACGACGACACAGTCTGTGGATGATTTGAAACCGGCGCTTAACAAAGACGAAAATCTTTCGGCGTTGGTAATACCAACCGATTATACTAAAAAGGATTCCGTTAAAATATACTCGCAAAAGAAACCCGGTATTACACTCACCTCGAAAATTGAAGAGGAAATGAACGCCATCGCAATCAATAATGGCATGCTTAAAAACCATATCGACACAGCCCTGCTGCATTCCATCAAAAGCGATATTTCGCTTAACCCGATGGAAATAACCAGTAGCGGTACTAATAAAACCAGCCAGGGTGCCGATATTGCCGTTGGCATTGCTTGTGCGATATTAATTTATTTATGCTTGTTTATATATGGCGCCCAGGTAATGCGGGGCGTTATTGAAGAAAAAACCAGTCGTATCATCGAAGTGGTGATATCATCCGTAAAGCCGTTTCAACTAATGCTGGGGAAAATTATCGGCGTTGGTTTGGTTGGATTAACCCAATTCGCCGCCTGGATAGTATTGTCGATAGTTTCAACAAAAATCGTAGGGCACGCATTATCATCGCCGCAAGGTGGAATGATGCAGGCATTAACCGCATTGCAAACCATTCATTTTGGCAGCCTGCTTTTTTATTTCCTGTTTTATTTTCTTACCGGGTACCTGTTATACAGCGCCTTGTTTGCGGCCGTTGGGTCGGCCGTTGACAGTGAGACTGAAACACAACAATTTATGTTCCCGGTTACACTGCCATTGTTGTTTACCTATATTTTATCAGTAACGATATTGTTCCGTGCGCCGGATAGTCCACTGGCGGTATGGCTGTCCATGATCCCTTTTACTGCTCCGGTAGCCATGATGGTGAGGATACCATTTGGCGTGCCAGGCTGGCAACTGGCCATATCCATGTCGCTGATGGTTGTTACTTTTATTTTTACTACCTATGTGGCCGCCCGCATTTATAGAGTTGGAATTTTAATGTATGGCAAAAAGGCAAGCTACAAAGAGTTAGTTAAGTGGTTTTTTTATAAAGAGTAACCCCCTGGCCCCTTAAAGGGGGAAATAAAAACCTAATAAACAATCCCCTAATTTTTAAACAATTTGGGGGATTGTTTATTTTAGCTGCATGGATAAACGCTATGCCGTGATGGACCTCGGCACCAATACTTTTCATTTATTAATAGTTGAGGACGGCCCGTCGGGATTTAAGGAGATTATCCACGAAGAAGAAGCCGTTAAATTAGGAGAAGGTGGTATAAACAAAGGATCTATTTTACCCGCAGCTTTTGAGCGGGGCATAAAAACGATGGAGCGGTTTGCCGGGTTGGTCCAAAATAATCATGTTCAAAAAGTAAGGGCCATTGCTACCTCGGCATTGCGCAGCGCTGCCAATGGCGAAGATTTTATCAACGAAGTAAAAGAAAAAACAGGCATCGCCATCGAAATTATTAATGGCGAACAAGAAGCATCTTTCATCTATAAAGGTGTTAAAGCCAGCGGTTGTTTGACTAGTCAAAACAGTTTGGTCGTTGATATAGGTGGCGGCAGCGTTGAGTTTATTATTTGTAACGATAGCGAGATTTTTTGGAAACAAAGCTTCGAGATCGGCGCAGCGCGGCTGATGGATAAATTTCACAGAACTGACCCTATTCCGGCGCAATCCATCACGGCCTTAAATATCTATCTTGAAGACTGTTTAAAAAGTCTTTTTGATGCTGTGACTCAATTTCCGGTTCACATCCTGATCGGCTCATCGGGCACATTTGAGAGTTATACTGGTTTGATCGAAGCTGCCAAAGGAAAATCTTTCGACCTGAAAAGGACAAAATCCTACGAATTTGAAATAGGCGGACTTTTAAAATTGATTGAACAGGTTGTGCTCTCCACACACCAGCAACGTGTCGAAAATAGCGGTATCATCCCTGTTCGAAAAGACATGATCGTTACTGCATCCTTACTGGCCCGATTTATTATTGAAAAACTGCATATTGAGAAAGTAACGATGACTACGCACTCGTTAAAAGAAGGTGTGTTGGCGGAGATGATGGGTTATTAAACATTAAATGCAATAACACACGTTGAAAAGCCCACCAACACAACAAAAAGAGCACTTAATAAAAACGCTGAACTGAATTTTCCCCATAGCAACCGGTAAGCCCGCAAATAGCAAAATGCCAGAAAATAATGAAAGCAAGCGGAATCACGCCGTATGCATCGCGGCTACTAAGCCTCGCATACAAGGTATAGGAAATTAAGATGATCATGTTGATCAACACAATAATCATCTTACCGCTTCTCTTTACCGCTTCTCTTTTTTCTTCTTCTGCCATTTTATAGTGTATACCAGCTTAACCAATGCCGCCTACTAGCATTACACAGGTTGAAAACCCTATAACAAGTACCAACACCCCGCTTAACACCCAAATCCAGCTTCTTTTGACGAGGGACATAATAAAACAAACCAGCAAGTGACCTGCCAACACCAGCGCATCAAGGACAATACCGCCTTCGTCGGCAAGCAGCCTGAATAAAATGGTGTAAGCAGCTAAACCCAACAGGTTATAGGCTACGATTGACATATCAACCCTGGGCTTACTGTTGGGCGGGGTTGGTTGATTTTCTCCGTCGCGTGGGTTTGTGTCCCCTGTATTTTGATCTGCCATTAGCTAAGTATTTCGTTGCAAAACCGTAAGGAATACAATATTACGAGATATGTTAAACTCCGCCCATCAACCCTAATCCTATCATCGTAAGTGTAACAAATCCTAATATAAAAACTAACACTGCGCTTAAGGGCCAAACCCCGCTTCTTTTTCCGGTAATGGCCATTAAAACACAAAATATAAAATGAGCAACAATTAAACAGAAGCCTAAAAAAATGCCTATGTCTCCAGCCCCTATTGTAATTAAGATGGCGTAAACAACCGAATAAGAAAATATGGCAAGCATGTTATAGCCAATTAGCTTAATTCCGCTGATCGGTTTTTTATCGATCTCGAGCAGCTTATTTTTTAGTTGTGGCCACATTTACTTTTAATACCATTACACCAATATTTCGCTTCGTAATTGTTTTAAATATTCAATTTTATCATCCCGGTAAAAAATATTCATCGTTTCAAACGGTATGATCTGCATGTCCTTGTTTACAATATGCACGCACGATTTTTTGATCGCCCGCACATCAAAGTTCTGCGCATCAATAAACTGCATTATAATTATTCTGAAAAGATTATCATAGCCCAAATTGGGCGCATCAATTTCGGGAAGGCAGCACATAATGGATTTGAGGTGTTCTTTTGCCGTTTCGACAGAATTTCCGGTGCTGAACATATTGAGCAAATGCATTTTCAGCCGTTCGTCCTGTTCATAAACAATCGTATTTTTTGAGTTATCCAGCAGGTCGTCCGGGTTGATCATCCGCGTTAGCGGGAAAACCTGTTCGCCCAACTTTAGCGCATAGGCCATCACCAACGCGTCAGGATTGCAGGGCACCGGTATCAGATCATGCTCGTTAAAAATATTCGTTTGTTCCAATATGGCCGACCGTACTTCGGTTAGTGTGTACCTATCTGTCTCCGAATTAAAGTTTTCCAGCCGCCCCGCTTGTTGGGTAGGCTGAAACGTTACACCGCGTACACAGGGTTGTTTTAAGGCATATTCAATAATGGCACCGATCTCATCTGTATTCAGCCCTTTTTGCAGGGTTACTACCAGGGTTGTTGAAAGGTTATACTTATTTAGATTTTCCAGGGCTTTAATTCTTACTTCACGCAAGTCCTCGCCACGTAGTTGTTCCAGGGCTTCTTTTTTAAAGGAATCAAATTGCAGGTAGATCTCAAAATCAGGCATATAAGTTGCCAGCCGTTTTACAAAATTTTCATCCTTTGCTATGCGGATACCGTTGGTATTGAGCATTAAATGCCTGATGGGCTTTGTTTTGGCGATATCCAGGATCTCAAAAAACTGCGGATGCACGGTAGGTTCGCCACCACTGATCTGCACCACGTCCGGCTGCCCCTCATTTTCAACTATCACATCCAGCATTTGTTCGATCTCGGCCAGTGTACGGTGCCGCCCATAAGTTGGCGACGACATGGCATAGCAAGTAGGGCAGCTTAAATTACAGCGGTCGGTAACCTCCAAAACGGTAAGGCACGAATGCTGCTCATGATCCTGGCATAAACCACAATCATAGGGGCAGCCGTAATGAGTTTTTGCGTTGAATTTTAAGGGCATTTCGCTGCGCTTGGCGTAATTGCGGCAGTTTTTATAATATTCAATATCCGTGGCAATCAAAACTTTTTCGAAACCATGCTGCCTGCAGGTCTTCAGCATGAACACTTTACTATCCTCAAATACAATTTTGGCATCAACCCGGCGTAAACAGGTTGAACAAATGCTGAGGGTAAAATCATAATAAATATACGGGCGTTCAGGCATGGTGTTGTATCAGTTTTGAAGGGTAGAGAAAAACTTTATAATAATACAAAATACCTACAACAGATACCAATTGAATTACCGACAAACCAAAACTAAAAAAGTAATCGGGCTTAATAAATTCAATCAAAAAGCGAAAAACAAGGTAGCTGGAAAGAAATATTTTAAATTTCGAGCCATCTGTAAACCGGTGATACCGCTCTGTTATTACTAACGAGAACCAAAGGAGTATCCAAAACAAGATCTCATACAAATTTGTGGGGTGCCTGCTGATGCCATCACCAAAATTGATCGCCCAGGGTAGATTAGATGGAATACCGTACGTGCCATCCTCCAATCCTGCTAAAAAACAACCAATGCGACCAATGATCATGGCTAATATCAATGGGTAAACCATCAGATCCCCGGATGAAACGTTCACCCTTATTTTCTTCTTAACAAGTTCCACCCCTATTAATCCGCCCAGCATGCCGCCGACAATTGTTTTATTACCCATAAGGTAGATAAGGTTAAAATGGGGTAACAACGACGGATTTTCGAGCACGCCAACCAGGTGCGAGCCGACAAGTGCGCCAAATGCCGCCCCAATAAAAATAAGCAGCCGGTTTTCCGAACTGATGGCATCCGTTTGATGTTTGCGCAGATAAACATAATACCGGTAACCAATAAAATAAGCCAGCGTTTCGCAAACGAAATGAACCGGGACAAACGACTTACCTATGGGGATATTGATCGGGAAATGCAAGATCTCTTTTTTGACGTCAATATAGCAAGATTTAGCCGGCGCAAGCCTAACAAAGTTTTGCGTTGGGGGCAAATCACTTGTTACCGAGGCCTCCTGAACAATTTTTTTATAGGATACCTGATGAACCGGTTGTACACACGCGTAAAAAGTGGTGTTTTAACAATTACTATCTCGCCCATAACTGATGTTGAAATTGTGAGCGCGACGGAGACTGGCTTGGCCGACACATTGTTCACCGTAATTTCCTGGCTTTGATAACCTATATAACCTACTACTAATGTGGTGGTTGGGTTAAAAGTAGTAAGGCTAAAATCGCCATTTTTATCGGTAACAACGCCAATGTTTGTGCCTTTTATCCTGACGGGTGCGCCAGGTATTGGTAGTAAATCGTCCTTAGCTACAATGTGGCCGTTAATTGTAAACGGCGTGTTCATTGCAATCTTCCCCATGATAGGTGGTTCCACTATAGGTGTTCCGGGTTGATTTTGCTGTGTAACAACTGCCTTGGGCGGTATGGTTTGGGCCGATGCCCTGTTTAGAAATGAAGTCCCCAATAATCCGGCAGCCACCAGCCATTTTTTCCAGTAATTTTTCCCGCCTAAATCTTTATTATCAAGCCGGCTGTTAATGCCGGTTAATTGGAATTCGCCGAACCTGCCGCAAACATTTGTAGAATTGTTAAGCTGGCTCAGGATCTCTTCGGCTGTCATTTTTGAAAAATCGACCACTGTTTTGCTGCATTGCAGGCAATGGCGGCCCTGTTCGTTTTGTTCCATTTGCTGCCATGATTGATGGCATGGCGTGGGGATTGTGACACTTTTGATATTGAACATGATATTGATTTTTTCAATAAGATGTTCAAACATCACCGATTCCATAAATGGTTTATTATTTTTTTAAAGTAAAAAAATCAATACAAACCTATCGTTTATCCATATTGAACAACAAACTAAAGCTTTGCATCCCGGCTTTATTTATATTTACCTCATGAAATTGAAATTTACCATCCTTGCTATGCTAATGCTGGGTATCATTGCTGCGCAAGCTCAGCGCAGAAGGCGTGCCCCAAACACAAATGATACCATCAGTTCAAATTATGTTCCTTCGGAATTATTTTCACCCCAGTTTTACATGGAGAAGGGCAACGAGTTTCATTCCGCTAATGGCGCCCCGGGGCCAAAATACTGGCAAAACCGTGTTGACTATATTTTGAACGCAGCCATTGACACTGCGGCAAAAACCCTGACAGCAACAGAAAAGATCCATTATACCAATAACAGCCCGGATGCCTTACAATTTTTATGGCTTCAGCTTGACCAGAATACGTATAAAAAGGACGCGCGTTCGAACTTTGCTACCCCATTTGCGCCTGCTGCTAATCAGCATACTGACGGATACAACATTGAATCGGTGGCAATAAACCACGGGGATGTGATACAGAAAGTTGATTTTATTATTAACGACACCCGCATGCAGGTTCGCCTTTCGAAACCGATAGCTCCAAACGGCGGCGGTATCGACCTGATCATTCATTACAAATACACCATCCCAGGTAATTTTGGTGGAAGGAATGATTTTTTTGACACTAAGAACGGCAAGATCTACGAGATAGCTCAATGGTTTCCCCGCATGTGCGTTTACGACGACAGCCGTGGCTGGGATACCCTGCCATTTTTAGGCGCCGGCGAATTTTACCTGGAATATGGCGAAATAGATTACAGCGTTACGGTTCCTTCGGATATGATCGTGGCCGGCTCAGGCGAATTGCTTAACCCGGCTGAGGTACTTACCACTAAACAAATTGCACGTTTAGCTGAAGCCCGCAACAGCGATAAAACGATCATGATCCGCGATGCTGCTGAAGTTACTGACCCGGGCTCGCGCCCTAAACATAACGGAACATTAACCTGGCATTTTAAAATGCTGAACACGCGCGACGTAGCTTTTGGCGCGTCGAAAGCTTATATGTGGGATGCCGCGAAGGTAAATTTGCCGGGTGGCAAAAAGTCGCTGGCAATGTCGGTCTACCCGGTTGAAAGTGCGGGCAATAATGCATGGGGACGAGCGACCGAATACCTTAAAAAATCAATTGAATATTTCTCGGCAAAATGGTTTGTTTACCCTTATCCTGTCGCGGTGAACGAAGCAGGCATAGCAGGTGGTATGGAATACCCCGGGATTGTATTTGATGGCATAGGCGATAAAGGTGGTGAATTATACTGGGTTACCGCGCACGAGATCGGCCACAACTGGTTCCCGATGATCGTAGGCAGCGACGAGCGCCGTTTTGGCTGGATGGATGAGGGCTTTAACACCTTTATTGATATTTATGCTGCCGACGAATTTAATCGTGGCGAATATGCTCCTAAGCGTGATGGCGAATATGCACCTGGCAAGGGTAATCCTGCGGATGAGATCGTACCGATCATCGCGGATCCGAAAGCGCCTACTATTATGACCGCGGCCGATGCCGTATCCGAAAAATACCGCCACCCGCTGCTTTATTTTAAACCTGCCTTTGGTTTGGTTTTGCTGCGCGAGCAAATTTTAGGAAAGGATCGTTTTGATTATGCTTTTAAAAATTACATACATAACTGGGCCTATAAACACCCACAGCCGGATGATTTTTTCAGATCGATGGACAACGGCGGTGGCGAAGACCTTGCCTGGTTTTGGAAAGGCTGGTTTTACAACAACTATTCGCTCGATCTGGTCCTTATCGATGCTAAATATGTAAACAACGACCCTAAGCAAGGAATACGCGTTACCGTAGCCAATAAAGAAGCGATGGCCATGCCGTTTTCCGTTGAGGTTAAGTTAAAGGATGGCACAAAACGTCGCATGCAGTTACCGGTAGAAACCTGGCAGCAGGACAAGGCGATAACCTTTATTGTCCCTACCACAACAGAGGCCGAAAGTGTTACGGTTGACCCGGATGCGGCGTTGCCGGATGTGAACAGGAAGAATAATACAATGGGGGTAAAATAACGACCCGAGAAAAACTTACGAAGTTTTGAAAACTTCGTAAGTTTATTATTTACAATTTCATCAATTCCCGGTATAATTTCTCGGTAGGCAGTCCAACCACATTGGTATAAGAGCCGTTGATCCGCTCGATGCCGACCAACCCGATGCGTTCCTGTATGCCGTATGAGCCGGCTTTATCGAACGGTTGGTATTTGTTTACGTAGCTGATGATCTCTTCGTCGGAAAGTTCACCAAAAAACACTTCCGAGACATCATAAAAGCTATGGTATTGGTGTTTATAAAGCAAACATACACCCGTAATTACATAATGCATCCGGCCTGATAACATTTGCAACATCTCTATGGCATGTGCTGCATCTTCCGGCTTGCCCAATATTTGGTTATTTACACAAACAATGGTATCAGCCGTTAAAACGATCTCGTCAGTAACTGTTTCGTCAAATGCTTTGGCTTTTTTCTCGGCAATGTAAACGGCAATTTCTTCGGGTAAAAGGCCATCGGGGTACGATTCATCCACCTCCTTCAACACCACCCGGAATTCAATATCCATCAGCCTAAGCAACTCCTGCCGGCGGGGGGATTTGGATGCGAGGATTATTTTTGGTTCATGGTTCATAGTTCATGGTTCATGGTAGAAGAAGTGTTTATAGCTGATGGGTTTTCGCAGCTGCTATGAACTATGAACCATCAACTATGAACCCCATTCCCTACCAGCTATACGCCTGTTCGGTCATCCAGTTGCCTTGTATTTTTAGCACTTTCTCAATAATGTCGCGGGCGCAGCCTTCGCCGCCTTTAAACGGCGAAACGTATTTGCTTATCGCTTTTATCTCTTCCACGGCATCGGCGGGGCAAACGGGAAGTCCTGCCAGTTTCATGGCTTCCAGGTCGGGGATATCATCACCCATGTAGATCACTTTCTCTGGCAGGATGTGCTTTTCCTCAAAGTAAATTTTAACCTTTTCCACCTTGGTGTGGATCCCCATATAAACGTCCTTTATACCAAGGCTATTGAGACGGTAAGCAGCGCTTTTCGACCGGCTGCCCGATACCGTACAAACATTATAGCCACATTTTATAGCAAGCTGTAAGGCATATCCATCTTTAATATTAAAAGCACGGCTTTGGATCCCCTCTTCCGATACGAAAACAGAGCCATCAGTAAGTACTCCGTCCACATCAAAAATGAACGTAGTTATATCTTTTAATTTATTTAGGAATGATTCCATTTTTTACCTCGACTACATTTTATATTGAACCTTGCTGATATTACGGAAATACATTATAAATATCTTTCCGATCGACAACACGGACAAATTCGACAATGTTATTTTCAAAAAAAAGTCCAACCCTATAATCACCAATTCTGATTCGGTAAGCGGTTGAATAACCTTTAAGTTTTTTGAGATTTTTTATTTCAGAGAGTGTGCCAGCTGTTTTCACTTCGTCAATGATACCCGAGATATCTTTTTTTACCGAAGCCCTGGTAATTTTATCCAGGTCTTTTAAAAATCGCCTGTTAAATTCAATTACCATTTTACGAATTAAGTTTTTTCATTACTTCTTCGTAAGACACTTTTTCATTTCTGTCGACTTCCTTCATCATGGCAAGTAAACCTATATCTTCTTTTTCTTCTTCTGTGATAATTTTTGAAGAAATATTCATCTTAGAGAGCAGATCGGTAATAAGTTTAGCTTCGTCTTTTGTTTTAGGGTTGATTACTATGCTTTCCATATAACAAATTTAAGCAACTATTTTGTGATTTCACTGACTATTTGCTCTAAACCGCAAACTGCCCACTAATAACTGCCAACTGAAGCTACTGGTTATCCCGCCACTCATAAACCCAGGCAGATTGGATCTGCTCCAGGTGGCCTTCGTTTGATTCGTCACGGGTTCCCTTAAAATTGGGGAGCGAAAGCACCCACTCGAGTAAGTCGGTAAAACGGATGCGGTATATTTTCGACTCATCAAAGTCATCGCCAAACTTCTCGTAAAGTTCAATGGCTATATCTTCATGGTCGTTCCAGTGTATGGGCAGGGTAAACTTATTTTCTGTCATTTCAATTATTTGAAAGCAATAGTTAATCGGTGTAATCTATTTTCCTTAATCGGTGTAATCCCCAAATAAAATCGGTGTAATCATTAATTAATGGCCGAGGAAATTAGACTGATCGGGCAGCGTTACTTCAATATCTCCATCCAATATAATGCACTGGCAACCCAAACGCGAATTGATGCGGGGGTTAACTGCACGGTCGATAAAATCCTCTTCTTTATCTGATATTTCCTGGATATTATCCATACCCTTGTTCACATACACCTGGCAGGTACTGCAGCCGCACACGCCGCCGCAATTATGCTGTAATTCAATGCCGTTCTCCAGGCATACGTCCAAAACCGACTCACCTTCAGCAATCGGGAGTTCAACACTTTCCATCCCTTTTGCCGCAAAATTTATCTTAACTTTAAAAATGTTCATTTCAGCAAAAGTAACAAAATTACTCAGGCTCAGTGTCCGCCTTTATCGTTTTTGATAATCCCCTGACTTAACAGTTCGTAAATCATTTTTAATCCCGGCTCATCTTCAAGCATTTGGGTGTGCATAGCCATCGTATTTTCGTCGTTTCTGATTGCCGGTCCGGTTTGTACCTCCCCAGGCAGGTGACCCTGAACTTTTTGGGCCGTTTCCAATATCAGCGGCCTGATCAACTCAAAATCAATACGTTGGTCTTGTAAAAGCTGCCGGGCCACATCGTACAAATAATTAGGAAAATTACAGGCAAATACCGCCGCAAGGTGCAGTGTTTTCCGCTGCGCGGAATCTATGCGGTAAACCTTATTGCTGACGGTTTGCGCCAATTGCTCCAGTTCGAGGGTTATTTGTTCATTTGCCCCTTCAATACATAAAGGCACCGTTAAAAAATCAACCTCTTTGTTCTTGCTCAAGGTTTGCAGTGGATAAAAAACACCGGCAGTTGGTATGATGGCTGATAAGCTTTGCAGATCAGTTGCACCGGAGGTATGAACTGTTAGTTTTTTATATCGAACCAGCGATTCGGCGATTGAAACGATAGCATCATCCTTAACTGAAATAATAAACAAATCAGTTTCGGTGTCGATATTTTGCAGGTCATCAATCGCTTCTGCTTTTACATGGTAAGCCAGCAATGCTGCATTTTGCATATCCCTGCTATAAACCTGTACAATACGGTGCCCGGCATTTTTAAAGGCCGCCGCCAGGTGGGTAGCTACATTTCCGGAACCGATGAGGGTGATGCGCATGTACAATGCTAAAAATAAAATGTAATAAGTGTCTATTGTTTTTGATTAAATTTAACCAGTAACCTATCTTGACAATATGAACTTCTTATTTGCCTTAGTCTTATCGCTATTGTCGTTTTCGAATAGTAAGTTGAGTAAACCCGTAGTTCGGCATTTCGTGGTTGATTCGTTAACGCACAAAGCCTTGCACCGCGTAAAAATAAAGCAGCATAAAACTCATAAGGACACAGACGAAGACTGCATATACACTCTGAAATACACGGTTACGCAAAGACTCAAGCTATATCCATTTTCAAAAGCTGCAAAAATTGAAGCCGTTTCGTACAGGTATATGGATCCACGTCGGCAAAACTCGATAAACGATTCAATAAAAATTTATGATGATAGTATTCGTACAAAAACACCTGATAGTTTGTGGCGGACATTTCCACCTGAAACTAAATATGAATCGGGACTTCATATTAAAAATCAAAAATTAAATCATTCGTCCCTCATTGAAATCAAACAACTAGACGCCAAGCAAATTGAAAATTTAACTAACTTAATATTCAATACAACAACCAAAAAAACAACAAATTATCCACACACGGGCTATACTTGCTATGCACCGCGGAATGCACTGATCTTTTACGATAAAAACGGAAAAGTATATGATTATTTAGAGATATGTTTTGAGTGTAATCAGTTTCGATCACTATACGACAAAATTTTCATCGGGAGTTATTGCAATCAGAAATTTGATTTATTCAAGCAATTCTTCATTGACGTGGGCATACAGCATGGAACGGTAAAGAAAGATTAGCGTAGTACCTTTATTCCCGTTGTCCGTGTCCCCACAGACAACACATTTTCCAATTTCCCTGTTTAGCCAGGCAAAAAGCAGTTTGTGAGGACACAAACTGCGGGGAGGGAAACTATTATACTGTCTTCAACTCCTTATTCCTTCGGAATATTGACAGTAAAAACCCGATGATCATAATCAATGTGCCCGACCATAAGAAATTAATATATGGGAAATCAAGCGCGCGCATTACTATCCACGGTTTTTTATTTTCGGGCTGCTGGTAAACCGTGATCTCCACTTTATTTTTATCCGGCAATATTTTGGATAGGCGCAGCTTTAAACCTGCATCTTCGGCTTTCCGGTCGAAATAATACACACCTTTTCCACGGATCAGGTAAACCGGTTCGGCGGTGTATGTTTTATTGTTCGATACAATTTCCAGTTGTGCGCCTATGGCTATGTCACTATCGGTTAAAGGTATATTTTGGATCGCTGTTTCCTTTTTCATGCCCTTAAGGATCATGTACCCCTCGCGGTAACGGATAGTATCGCCAACGGCAATTTCGTGGGTTACCGGCGCATCATAATTTTTATCATCATTCTCCGCATCGCCATGAGATGCTGCTGTTTGAGCGTCACCGGTGTTCGCCGACTTAGGGATAGGCAACGCAGTTACGTGGGTATAAAGGTCATGGAACAAATAATGCCGGGTATCGGGCGAGGACGTCAAACCCATTTCCGCGCTGATCTGCGCATGCGGCTTCAGTTCAAAGTCTTCCACAATCTTGCCGGCTGCATCATACCGCTTATAGTTTACTTTATAATAGTGATTTGGCTCAGAAGTCGAATCGCCCAAATAAGTAACCGTATATTGCCCCATTTTTACCGGCTCATTTTTATAGATCATGATGTTTTCACCTCATCCTGGTAACCTCTATCCCCGTTTGGAACCGGATGTTCAATTCAAAAGTAGCGCCGCCAACCGATCTTGTTGCACATTACAACATCATCCAGGCTTCATTTGCTATGGTGATCACGATATTAACCGGCTTTACGCAATTTTTAAAATATAAAAAGACAAATGTTACGCAGTTTTTTATTGTCACCGGCGTTTATTTGCTGGTAGCGATATTGATCACTGTTCCGGTTGTTTACTTTACCGG
>Ga0206964_10227_pt1 | contig 16794 bp, 14 predicted proteins | sample Alteio_BWOrgHeat_25_FD_152980 | JGI IMG/M metagenome (GOLD analysis project Ga0206964, IMG submission 152980) | Enriched cells from forest soil in Barre Woods Harvard Forest LTER site, Petersham, Massachusetts, United States -... | ecosystem: Environmental > Terrestrial > Soil > Temperate forest >...
CCGGGTAGCCTCATCGCCAACCGGTTCGAGATTCTCCGCTTTCTGAACCGTGGTGGCATGGGAGAGGTCTATGAGGCGTGGGATCTGGAATTGAAAGAAAGGGTCGCGCTCAAAGCGATTCGCCCTGAGATCGCACTGAGCGAGGACGTACTTGAGCGCTTCAAGCGCGAGGTTAAGCAAGCTCGTGCAATCTCGCACCCCAATGTGTGTCGCGTTCACGAGCTCTTCAGCCACGAGCCTAATCTGACGACGAAGATCTGGTTCCTAAGTATGGAATTTCTTGAGGGCGTAACGCTCTCTGATTACATTCACCACCATGGAGCAATGGATACTGCATCGGCTTTTGACTTAGTCAAACAAATGGTTCTCGGCCTTACCGCTGCACATGCTTTGGGTGTGATCCATCGAGATTTCAAGACCAGCAACGTCATGTTGGTGGGCTCAGGATTGACAGGGAAAAGAGCAGTAGTTACTGACTTCGGCCTCGCACTAAACGTCTTCGGACCACGCGGCACCCTCAGAGAACCTGGCGGACAGGGAACCCCAGACTTTATGGCTCCGGAGCAAAGGGAAACGGGAGAGGTCACATTCCTCGCAGATCAATATGCCCTCGGCGTTGTTATATGCGAGATATTGACCGGCTCGCGTCCAGTCCGGACTGGCAGAGGAAGTGATGGGAGTGGATCTTCAGTAAAACTGCCTGATGGAATTCGCGATCCCCGATGGAAGCGCGTCATCCATCGATGTCTACAAAAGCGGCCGGAAGACAGATTCAAAAAAATTGACGAAGTCCTGACAGCATTGGCGCCGCGGCAGAGGCCTCAGCAAGTATGGGTTTGGGCAGCCGCCATGGTTTTGCTGGTTCTGGCAGGCTTATGGTGGTATTCCACCAGAGCGCGAGCGACCGGCGCGTCTCTCGCTGTGCTTCCGTTACAAAACCACACTGGAGATCCTACCCTTGATTACCTGGGAGCTGGTATCAGTGAAGCACTTACCAACGATCTGTCTCAAATGCCCGGCCTTCAAGTGACGGCGGAAAGTGTCGCCGGTCGTTATCGGGGCAATGATGTCGATCCGCGAACGGCGGGGCGAAATTTGCGGGTCAAATCAGTTGTCGATGGATCGATCGCCAAAACAAATGAGACGTTTCGTGTTCCTATCGAACTGATTGATGTGAATACGGGTTCCCAGGTCTGGGGGCAAACCTATGAGGGTAGTCTTTCTCAAATCGCAGACTTACAGCATGAGATATCTACCGACGTGGCATATCGCCTCAAGATCAAGCTGGATGTGGATACCCAGGCGCGACTCAAACGGCAATATTCAACTAACTCGTCGACCTACGATGCATACCTGAAAGGGCGGTTTCATCTGGGCCAACGCACGCCCGAGGCTCTGCAGGAAGCAATCGGCGATTTTCAACGAGCACTGGATCATGACTCGCAATATGCTCCCGCTTATGCAGGTCTTGCGGACTCCTACAGCCTCTCGGCCTACTACCGCTTGCAGGAACCAATACCTCTTCTTACAAAAGCAATGGCCGCGGCTCAGCATGCGCTTGAAATAGACAGCACACTAGGCGAGGCTTACACATCGCGCGCCATGGCCCGCACCTTTTTGAAATTTGAGTGGGAAGGCGCGGAGGAGGATTACAAAAGGGCTATCGAACTCAATCCGAAATATTTGGCTGCACACACCTGGTATGCTCTCTTACTCTTGATCCCCCAGGGGCGTCGCGCTGAAGCAGCCGCGCAGTTGGCTTACACTCAGGCTTCCGATCCTGATTCACTTGTCACGATCGCCAGCCTGGCTACTATGGATCATTTTTCAGGTAAGTACGATCAGTCCATCAGTTTGCTTTTACCTACGGCCCGTATGTCTCCGCCTTTTGAGCCGACGTTACAAATTCTTGCCGCTGACTATCTTGCCAAGAACATGAACAACGAGGTGATAGACTTGCTCGAAACCGATTCCTTGCCGGAAGAGGTGGTGCGCCAGCGAGCGATACCCTTGGGGATTGCCTATGCAAGAACGGGGCAAAAGGCAAAAGCGGCCGCGAAGTTGAAGATAGCTGAAACTGCGATCCAGGAGGGATACTCCCTCCCGTATTTTACAGCTGGGTTATATACCACGCTGAATGATCACGAAAAGGCACTGGATATGTTAGAACTGGCGTACCAGAAAAGGGATTCGGATTTAGTTTTTCTGAACGTCGATCCTTTGATAGCGTCGTTGCGATCCGAACCCAGGTTTCAAAGGCTCCTGAAGCTCATGAATCTGCAATAAAATTCTGCTAAAGAAGGAGTGAGCAATGATGGGTCGCGATGAATTACTAAAAAAGTTACAACTGAAGGACGACGAACTTAAACATCTCCTGGACCATTTTGGACGGTTTTTGGATGGTCTAAATAGCGACGCCGAACGCAAAGTAGTAAAGCGTTCGCTTCCAACATTATGTGAAGCACGCGTATGGTTAGGATCTCATGTTACCGAAGCGGAACTAAGGGAACTGTTCGGAGGGAAGTACTACGCCGATGGCGAGCCAATTATGGTGTGCTACTTCGCCGGAGGCGACAGGGCTTAGGATTGATTTCTTCGGAAACTTAAATGCTAAAGGTCGATGCGCATCGAGAGAGTTGTACCTGCAACCCTGACCATTAACAGGTCGCGCGCGGCTGAGGCACTCGGTGTCACTCGATTTGTTACAAAGCCTCCTGAAGCTCATGAATCTGCTACAAAATTCTACTGAGGAAGGAATGGGTCAATGACTGATGACGAAATGACTAAGGAAGAATTGACAAGCGAAGACGAATTGGTAAAAAAATTAGGACTTTCCACGCGGGTCCAACTGACCGATCTTCTGACGAAATTTAGGGATAGATTTCTTAAACATCTAGACGACGAACAACTCAAAGTAGTAAAGCGTACGCTTCCAACATTATGTGAAGCATCCGCATGGTTAGGACCCTGTGCTACCTTAGAAGACCTAAGAAAACTATTTGGAGGGGACTACCGCGACACTGACAGTCCCCCAATTATGGTGTGCCACTTCGCTACAACGGAGAGGCCTGGGAGTTGATTTCTTCGGAAACCTAAATGTTAGGGTCGATGGCATCTAGAGAGTTGTGCCTGCAACCCTGACCATTAACAGGGTTGCTCGCGCGCCTGAGGTACTCGGTGTCACTCGGCTTGCTTCAAAGGCTCCTGAAGCTCATGAATCTGCGACAAAATTCTGCTAAGGAAGGAGTGGGTCAATGACTGAAGGCGCATTGGTAACGAAACGGCAGTTGCTAAAAAAATTAGGACTTACGCAACCTGAACTGGACGATCTTCTCGTGAAATTTGGGGATTTTCAAAAACGTTTGAGCCCTAAACAAACGAAGGTCGTAAGCGTTCGCTTCCAACATTGTCTGAAACAGCCGCATGGTTAGGACCTCATGCTACTGAAGCCGACCTCAGGAAACTATTTGGTGGGGGCAGCCGCGGCGCCGGTAGTCCGCCAATTATGGTGTGCCACTTCGCCACAACCGACAGACCATAAGGTCAGAATTTTCTGAAACCCATGCTAAAGGTCGATGGCATCGAGAGAGTTGTGCCTGCAGCCCAGACCATTAACAGGGTCGCGCGCGCGGCTGAGGCACTCGGTGTCACGCGACTTGCAGATATCACAGGTCTCGACAGAATCGGCATTCCGGTTTATTCCTCGGTGGTTCCGAAGTCCCGCGATGTTCTTTCCGTTTACAACGGAAAGGGGGCAAGGCCAGTCGATGCTCAAGTAGGCGCGCTCATGGAGGCGATTGAGAGGCAGACCGCGATAAAGACAAGGCTTTCTTACATCGAAGGAAGCTTTTCGGATTTGAGTCAGCGACTAAATGTCCTGGATCCGGATCGAGTGAATCAGGGGCTCGCTGAGGATTACTCTGAACAGCGAATCTACTCCTGGGTTGAAGGTCTGGATATTATCTCCGGCGAAGCATGCTGGGTTCCGGCAAGATTTGCAGGATATCTATGGGACGATGTTCCGCATCCATCATGCTTCGAAAGGAACGACACGAACGGTCTGGCTTCGGGGAACTGCCGTGAGGAAGCCATCTGTCACGCGTTGTGTGAGCTGGCCGAGCGGGACGCGTGGACTATGGCAGAGTTGGGCGCGCACCAACTCCCTCGACAAAGAAGATCGCTCGCGTATGGCATCAACGCTAAAGATGGACTAGATGATTTAGAGATGTTTCCTTGCCTTGATCTCGATTCGAACGAACTGCTCGATAAATTTCATCAAGCTCACTTATTTCCTGTCGTCCGCGACATAACCTCCAGTCTGGGAGTGCCGACCATTTTTGCTTCCGTTACTGATGATGACCGGCCCGATTTCCCCATGGCTCACGGTGGCCTGGGAGCGCACCCGGATGTCAGTGTCGCGCTCCGTCGGGCTCTAACCGAACTCGCGCAATCCAGATGTGTCGACATCCAGGGGGTCAGAGAAGACATGTCTCCTCCAGGCGCGGGTTCGCATACCTTCGGATTGCATACTCGTCGTATAAGCAACATAAACCGCGAGAGCTGGTGCCTTGGGGAATCAAAGAGGAAGCGCAAGCTCACCGCCATACCCTCAAGCACCCACGCAAGCATTGATGAAGATATGAAGTTTCTCATGGATCGCTTCGTCGCGTGCGGTCTTGATCAAATCATAGTGGTGGATTTTACCCCTCACATCACGTCTTATTCTGTTGTTCGGGTCATAGTCCCAGGCATAGAGTTGTGGGCTACTGATCATGGGCGTTTGGGCCGTCGAGCCCTGGCTTTTTGGAAAGAAAATGCTTGATACAGTCATCTACCTCGGGCCGAGCATGAGTCGATCGGAAGCAAACTCTATTTTGCATGCTGAATATCTACCTCCCATTTGCAGGGGAGATCTGGCAAAGCTGCCGGAGGAAGTAAGAACCGTTGGCATCATCGATGGGGAGTTTTTTCAGAGTCTCGCCGTCTCACCAAAAGAGATTGTGGCGTTGCTGGAGAAAGGAATAAAAATATTTGGAGCTGCCAGTATTGGAGCGTTAAGAGCGGTGGAGACCCACAAATTCGGGACCATCGGCGTTGGAGAGATTTTTTGTATGTTTCGAGACGGAATTCTCGACGGCGACGATGAGGTTGCTCTCGTCTACGACTCTCAATCCTATAGACACCTTTCGGAGCCACTCGTGAACATTCGGCGAGCTTTGGAGATTGCTTTAGCAGAGAAGGTGATAGACGAAATGGAAATGGAGCGGCTTGTAGCGCAGACGAAGTCTCGTTACTTCCCCGATAGGTCGCATAAGTATGTTCAAAGTCTGTGCCCTCCGCTTGCTAAATTTTTTGAGGGAAAGATAATGCCAGACGTAAAGTACGACGATGCTCGTCTACTTTTGCTTGCGATCAGAGATATGCAGAATGGTTGCACCTGAGTTGCAGACCAGATAAAAGGCACGCGTGCGCGAAGACTTACGAGGCAGTTGTTATCCTTCCGCAATAATTTCGCGGCGGGGTCCAAAATCGAGATGGAGCGATGAATTCTGTCGGCATCGTCAGCCGACGCGGTTCGATCAAATCCTTTGACCATGTAACAACTAATGAAAGTCATGTGAGCTTATCTCGGGAACATTAACCGACAGCGTAACCAATTTAGATGCCTTCACATGGACCACACCGTCCTGGTTCTGTAGTTGTCCTTCAACCATCAAAAATTTGCTACGAGTCACCACTAAGCGGTTTTGTTCATACACATCAGGTGTGACAATTACATTCGCGATGCCAGTTTCATCTTCCATCGAAAGAAAGATAAAGCCCTTAGCAGTGCCAGGGCGTTGGCGGGCGATGACGCAGCCTGCAGTTCGCACAAATTCTCCATCCCTGTGGGTTCGCAGTTCATGGGCAGATAGGATATTGCTGCGACACAGCTCGGCACGCCGATAGTACATCGGGTGTTTTCCAACCGTTAGCCCCATTCCCGAGTAGTCCGCGATCAGACGCTCTTCGATGTTCATCACATGAAGAGGCGAAGTTTCCAAATCATCATGCAGCCATTTGCTTTGCTGCCTGAGTAGTGGCCCTTCCAGCTTCCCGGCGCGCTCAACCTGCCATAGCGCGTCGCGCCGATGGGCAATTCCTGCAATCTTATTTAGAGCGCCGATGTGCGCTAGCGTAGTCAGCTCTTTTTTGTTGAGTAACGGAACTCTCAGGGTAAGGTCTTCTGCCGAGAGGAACGGACCGTTCTGTAAGCGAGATTGCACGAGTGCTTCGGCAGACTGCCGCCGCAGTCGCCTTGCATACCCAAGACCCATACGCAACGACAGCGATCCATCTGACTCTCGTTCGACAGTACAGGGCCAATCTGACATCAGAACATCAATGGGTTTTACACGTAGACCATGCCGTTGTGCGTCCTTAACTAAAACTGCGGGAGAGTAGAAACCCATGGGTTGGTTGTTCAGTATGGCGCAGGTGAAAGCAGCAAGATACTTCACCTTAAAGTAAGCAGACGCGTATGCGAGCATTGCAAAGCTGGCAGCATGGGATTCGGGAAAGCCATAGAGTGCAAAAGAGCTGATGTTCTGAACAATATTGTCCTGGGTTGCCGGATCGATTTTGTTGGCCGTCATTCCCTCCCGCAACTTGCCCTCGAGGTTTTTCATGCGTTCCCAGGAGCGACGCATACCCACGGCACGTCGTAGCTCATCGGCCTGAGCCCCGGAGAAGTTGGCAACAACCATGGCCATTCGGAGCAGTTGCTCCTGGAATAGCGGCACGCCCAGCGTTCGCTTTAGAACATCCTTTAAGAGCGGGTGGGGGCAAGTAGGCTCTTCCTTGTTCTGCCGTCGACGCATGTACGGATGCATCATTTGTCCTACGATGGGGCCCGGGCGAATGATCGCAACCTGTACAACAAGGTCGTAGAACTTCTCGGGCTTGTTGCGAGGCAGTGACGCCATTTGCGCACGACTCTCAATCTGGAACATACCAACCGTGTCTGCCTCTTGCAGTGTGCGGTAGACCTCGTCGTCTTCGGGTATCTGCGCCAAATCAACCCGGTCACCGTAATGTCGCGGAATCAGTTCGAGGCAATCTTTCAGGACCGCCATCATGCCAAGACCGAGAAGGTCCACCTTGATGATGCCGAGGTCGGCGCAGTCCTCCTTGTCCCATTGCACTACGGTACGACCGGGCATCGAAGCTCGCTCAAGGGGAACAACCTGGTTCAACTGGCCCTGACAGATGACCATGCCCCCCGAATGCTGTCCGAGGTGTCGAGGCAGGCCCTGAATCCGCATGGAAAGCTCAAGATATTTGGCGATACGTGGGTGCTTGATATCAAACCCGGCATTGTGAAACGAATGCGCCATTGTGTCTGTCTTGCCTCGCCACTCCCATTGACTGACGAGACTCGAAAGCCTGCCGAGCGATTCCTGATCGAAGCCAAGCGCTTTGCCAACCTCGCGTGCTGCGGACTTGCCACGATAGGTGATCACATTCGCCGTCATCGCAGCACCGAGTTCACCGTAGCGCTGGTAGACGTATTGAATAGCCTGTTCCCGTTTATCTTCGGAAGGAAGATCTAAGTCGATATCAGGCCATTCTCCACGGCTCTCACTTAGGAATCGCTCAAAGAGCAGCTCCATGCCTACAGGATCGATAACTGTAATTTCGAGTGCATAACAGACTGCAGAATTTGCTGCGCTGCCGCGACCCTGAATGAGGATGTCATTACTCTTGCAATATTCAACAATGTCCCAGACGATGAGAAAATATCCGGCGAAGCCTAGTTTTGCGATGAGTGCGAGTTCGCGTTCAACCTGTTGCTTCGCTCTATTCAGCAACCCCGAATTATTTTTAGGCCCATATCGTCGCTGGATACCCTCCGCTACGCGCTTTCGCAGATAACTGTCCATCGTCTCTCCCGCTGGCACGGGGTAACGTGGAAATTCGTAGCCGAGATCGCTTAACTCGAATTTGAGACGCGAAGAGAGGTCGCGTGTATTTTCAACCGCACCTGGGACATCTCTGAAGAGAACAACCATCTCACGTGCCGGACGTAGATGGCGTTGACTATTCAATGCAAGAAGCCGGCCGGCCCGATCGAGCTCTTTATGGTGGCGGATCGCTGTGAATAAATCAAGGATTTCCCTATCGTATGCTGTCGCATATCGAACTCCATTGGTGGCAATTACAGATAGCTTTAAGGAACGAGCGATTCGAATAGCAGCTTGATTCCGCCACTCCTCTTCGCGCTCATAGTGACGCTGCAATTCGATATAGACATTTTCGCGGCCGAAGATATGAGTTAGTTGTTCGACTGCTTTGTATCCGGCACGCTCTCCGCCATGAACAAGAGCGGCAGCCAGCGGTCCTTCATCGCCTCCGGTAAGACATACAAGGCCAGAACTGTAGTCTTGAATATCTTCAAGAGTTGCAGCGCCCTCTTTCTTCGTCGTTTCGCGCATTTTGAATTGCGTAATAAGTTGACAGAGATTTTGATAGCCTTCTCTTGATTCACAAAGAAGCGCCAATCGCACTGGTTCTTCAATGTGTTGATGTGGCAGCCACACAGGTGGCATAAGGCGCTGTCCAAAACCTAAAACAGCAACTTCGGCACCGATATGTGCTCGAACCTTGTTTCTCTTTGCGCCGTTATGGAAACGAGCGGACCCATAAACTCCGTTACGGTCCAGGAGCGCCATCGCCGGCATCTCTAACTCAGTTGCTCGCTCAATAAGCGATTCAGGTTCCGATGCACCTTCAAGGAAGCTAAAGGCGCTGGCGGCGTGCAACTCCACATAGCCATCAGTCATAGAGCGCCGCCATTTGCCAGCACGCTCGTCTGAGATCGCGCACGAGGCAGCAATACAGCAAGATGTTGTCTTTCGCACGCGCCACAATGTCCCATTGTTCCAGGCCCCACTGGGTTGCATTCCACCAGCCGCCACCTGTCAGCCAGGGTCCATAAATATGTTCCACAATGTAATGGCGGCCGCGAAAGACAAAGGCTCTCGGGCATTGGTCCTGGATTGTGACCGAGATACTTTCCGCCGGGCGCAACTGCCGCAACGCAGACCGCGGTTGAGTTGGAACTGCTGTAGACACAGAACCCCTGGAAACAGTAAATGGCTCCATGCGAAATCTGTCGGGTTGGTGAGTGTCTTTGAGCACAGCACGACCGACATAATCTTCGCCGACAATCGCGCGTATGCGCGCAAGCGTAACGTCGAGCCGCATTGGGTCGGGAAGCTGTGGAGAAAACAGTCCCAGCTGAACCTTACTTGTGCTGCCTGGCTCTGCTTGAAGAGTTAAGGAGAGTATGGCAGCGCATGGAGGATGTGCTTCGAGGTCCAGATGGAGCAGCTTGATCCAGAGCTGCTTATCATTTGTCGGTAATGCAGGCCGTACGGCGCGAGTGTGCGTCATACCTCCTTCAAGCGAAAGCGTAATAGCGATAGAGGCCAGAGTAAGTATGCGTGTCTGCGCACGTAAGATAAGTTGGTCCAGCATGACAGCGACTACAAATAGCAGCGAGTCCAGTAGTTCAACTGGAGAATCGAGTTCCATATGTTCTTCCAGCGTGAAGGCTGGCTCAACTGGTTGAAAAAAATGAGGCAGCTCTCCGCGTGCCAATCGGCGAAGACGCTGGCCATCCTGTCCCATGCGAGCAATCAGTTCTTTTTCTGGTAGCGCTGCCAGCATTTCCAGGGTGGAGATTCCCCAAAAGGAGAAAGTTTCAGCTTGTTCTGCCGTGAGGTCGAGGACCGTAAGCGGCAGGGAAGCAAGGGCTGAAGATTCCTCTCCCTGTGGAATGATCTTTATCCTGCTTGAGAGAGATAAACCTTTTGCAAGAGAGACAGCAGAATGAAAATTGCTGCTGACAGTGACACAGCCCGTTATACCCAACGCCTCGATCCGATTCAAAAGGCTACCTGCCAAAACGTCTGCGGAGCCAAATAACTTTTCAGTGCCTGCAATGTCAATGACACAGAGAAATACATAATCTTCGCTTCGAACCTCGACACGAGGTGAAAATCCGCCGGCACATTCAAGCAGTGCGGCTTTAGTGGCTGCTTCTTCTTTCCTTGAACGCGATAGAAGCTCGACAGCAGGAAAGGTATCTATCTCGACTCGAGTCATTCCCCTGACCACACCAAGCCAGCTTGCTCTTCTATTCAGTGCACAGACGTGCTGCAATGGCGGTTCCCCCTCCATTACGATGAATGGCTTATCGCGCAGATCAGGTCGGAGGCGAAGCATTGCCTGTGCAGGAAATTCTTTTGCGTAAACGCAGGCATAAAGTTCGGAGTATCTTGTCATCGGCAGCCTGCCCAAGTCGTTCGGCTCTTCCAATGAGCGCTATTTGCTCTTTGCGGAGGCTTTCGTAATGGAATGACATTCGCTGAAGCGTATGTAAATCGCTGGCGCACGACCTCAACGCAATTTTCGACACCGGTAAAGACAGTCGCCTCCTCGCAAAGCGCATTGGATGGTGCGAAACGCAGGAGCAGTTCTGCGCTGCTCTTCGCGCAGAAATATTGGGTTAGCAAAAGGATGCTGGTGCGTGTTCGCTCTGCTGCCGCACGATATCGGAACCATGTCGCAAGCGGCACACGTGCTGCATATTCAGGCGAAATGCTGCCCATATCCACGACAATCGCGCTGAAGCCTCCTCCCTGCAGAAGAAGATCTGTCACACGAAGGGCCTGCTCGATTCTCGACCACGGTTTGCAAATTGCAGTTGAGTTTCGGCTCGGTCTTACCGGTGCCTGGGAGGCTGGCTCAAAGATATTCCTCTTCGATCGAACTCTATGCTGCGGCTCTGCGCAGCGCGGGGCGAACATCTCTGGCCGTATGAAATCGCTAATAGACTCGGAGAGCCCCTTTACTTCATTGCGAGGATGAGGCCCGAAACCACCACCATGCAATCCTTTTTTGGCCGGAGGGGGGTCGAGGTATTTTGGGGGGAGAGAAAATTCGTATTGCTGCGGGGACAACTCTTCATACGCGGGACTGGAAACCCCACAACGAACCCAAAGAAGCCGGGTCAAATCCACACCTGACGCGGCAGTTGATTCCGGATGTAGAGTGTCTGAGACATCGACCCAGGCGCAAACCTTGGCGCTTTGCGTCAGGCCCGCCACAAAAGAGAGCGCAAAGGCGGTCCGCCCAGAACACTCAGGGCCCACAACTTCGGTGATAGCACCCACCGGGAGACCGCCATCGAGTATCGCGTCAATGGAGACTATTCCGGTTGCCGTGACAGGGCGGATTGTCCGTGGTGGTGCTGTAAGCGCAGAGGGAATTCGGTGAGCAAGCGAGGCTTCGATCTGGTCTCGAACGATGGCGGCAGAAGGCATATGTTCGCCTAATGTTCGCCTATATGGTTTTAGGGCGTCAATGTGGCAATGCAGTGAAAATAGTGCACCGATTTCCATAACCATCTGATAAAGATGGGATATTAAATTATTTCTTTATGAAGTCCGATACCTGGCGCTGTCAGGCGGACGACTGGAATTTTAGAAGAACGCCTTCTGTAGGATCTACTGAGTGCTCGATGGACGGGCACCCTGAAATTCAATGTCCACTGAAACATCGAGGTCAAGGAACATGAGCAGGTTTAGATTATTGATGGTCGTCGCACTCTCCTTGTTTCACGGCAGCCAAGTAGCGCGGGCTCAGGAACAGCCAATCGCGATCGTCGCTGGAACCATTATCGATGGCTCCGGTAAGGTGCTTCACAACCAGACGATCGTAGTGCAGGGGGCTAAGATTATCAGCGTCGGGGGACAGATCCCACCAGGAGCGTCGGTCTACAACCTCGGCAATCTGACAGTGACCCCTGGCTTGATCGACACACACGCCCATATCATGTGGCACTTTGATAATGGCCGTCTTGCAGGTAATGGCGAGCCGCCCTTGCAGGCGATGCTTCACGCTGTGGACAATGCCGTCGTTACTCTTAATGCAGGCTTTACAACCATCCAAAGCCCCGGCGCTCCCGAGGATAAATACCTTCGAGACGCAATCGCTCGCGGCATCATCCCTGGACCAAGAATTCTAACTTCGCTGCAACCGCTTACCGAAGCAAGCGGAGACCCCGATAAACTTCGTGAGTTAGTGAGGCAGCGGAAACAGGAAGGTGCAGACTTCATCAAGATATTCGCTTCGAAGAGTATTCGCGAAGGAGGAGCTCAAACGATGAGCGATGCCCAACTCCAAGCCGCTTGCGGAGAGGCAAAGAAGCTGGGATTGCGTACGCTCGTCCACGCCCACGCGGCTTCGGCAGCAAAAGCGGCGAGTCTCGCCGGATGCACATCCGTAGAACACGGTGCATTTGTTACGGATGATGTCTTCGAGCTGATGGTAAAGAATGGAACTTACTTCGATCCAAATATCGGTCTCGTTCTTCAAAATTACATTGCGAACAAGGAAAAGTACCTGGGTATTGGCAACTATAACGAAGAAGGTTTTGCCGATATGGTGAAGGGGGAATCGATCGTCCTCGAAGGGTTCAAACGTGCTCTGAAGATTCAAGGTCTTCAGATAATCTACGGTACAGACGCAGTCGCCGGCGCACACGGAAGAAACGGAGAGGAATTCATTGCGAGAATCCAACAGGGTGGACAGGACCCGATGGCAGCGTTGATCTCCGCGACCTCACTCTCTGCCAAGTCCCTGGGGCTTGGAGATCAGATCGGCACGATTGCTCCTGGAATGCAAGCTGACATTATCGCGATGGACGGCAACCCTCTTACGGATGCGACCTCTGTTCGTCGAGTAGCGTTCGTGATGAAGAGCGGTACTATCTTTAAAAACGTAGCTTCATCGCAATTCAACAAGAAGTAGGTTCTTGTTCTACGGGCATTGGTGCGGCGCAGTGATTTATGACACAAGCGCAGTAACAGACAACAAAAGTGATCAATCTTGCAACTTCCGATAGTTCTCATTCAAGAAGCTCACAAAGGAGTTCGATGCCAGTTTTCGGTGATACCTCAAGCCGTCTGTATTTATTCCATGCTGTTGCGGTGGCCTCGGTGGCAGCCTTACTTTTTGGTCCGGCACTGCGGCTTTCTGCTCAAACACCAGCAGAGATACTCGCTCGGCCTGATGTACAGTCGGCGATGCAAGCCATTAAGACTAACGAACCCCATTTCATTGAAGAGCAGATTCGCATTTGCGAAATCTCATCGCCGCCTTTTCACGAAGATAAGCGTGCTGCTGAGTTGGCACGGCTCTTCGGCGAAGCCGGCCTTAAAAATGTCCATATCGACCATGCAGGCAACGTACTTGGGGATCGCCCTGGAAGTGCGCCACATCCGCATCTTGTGATCGCGGCACACCTGGATACAGTTTTTCCTCCTGAGACAGATGTTCATGTGACCCGCGAGGGTAATCTTCTGAAGGGTCCCGGAATCGGCGATGACTGTCGCGGCCTTGCAGCGTTGTTAGCTCTCATCAAAGCGATGAATGACGCGAACCTCAAGACTCGCGGCTCTCTTACGTTCGTTGCGGATGTTGGGGAGGAAGGTCTAGGGGATGTTCGCGGTATGAAGGAACTCTTCGGCGTTACGTTGAAGGACCAGATCGACGATTTCATATCGATTGAACCTGGCGAGGCGAATCGCGTCACAAATGGTGGTGTCGGAAGCTATCGGTATAAAGTCACCTTCACCGGCCCGGGAGGCCATAGCTATGGAGCCTTCGGCTTGGCAAATCCGGCAAATGCTTTGGGGCGCGCCGTAGCTCATATTGCCGACCTCCAGGTACCGACAACGCCGAAGACCACATTCAACGTTGGCAGGATCGGTGGTGGGACATCGGTCAACTCGATTCCATTCGAGGCATGGTTTGAGTTCGACGAACGCTCACCTGACACCGGCTCACTCGACAATCTCGACAAACGATTTAAGGCTGCGGTGCAGGAAGGTCTCAATGAAGAAAATGCCAGATGGAAAGATAAGGGAAAACTGAGCGTGAAAGTCGATCAGATCGGAGTGCGTCCTGCGGGTCAAACTCCGATGAGCGCCGCTATCGTAAATACTGCCTCCGAATCGATCAAAGCTCTTAATTTTGGAGAACCAGAATTCAGCGCCGGTTCCTCGGACTCGAACGTTCCAATGCATCTCGGCATCCCCGCCATTACCATCGGTGGTGGCGGAATAGACAATGGCGCCCATTCGCTCAATGAGAGCGACGATGTCACTGATTCGTATAAAGGGGTTCAAAACGCCCTTTTGATCGTCTTATCAATTCTTCAATAGCCTCTGGCAAGAACATCGATTCCAAAATTAGAGGTAGGCATGTATCCGACCCCTCGGCTTTCAATCGCGAACGTTAATCAAGAATCCCACGACACGCGGCGACGAATCGCTATCAAGACTGGCTTGAGGAGTGCCTGGATGTCCCTCAGAACGAGAGATCCAAAAGTCTCACCGAGCAATTGTGCTCAATTCCGAAAGTATCTTCCGCATATCGGCTGCCTGTGGATACTTTCATTCCTCATGCCTGGTGCATCTGCTTTCGGTTATTCGGACCGTACATCGACGCCGCGAGCGACGCCTTGTACGAGCGCCACCGCCGCGTGTACCGAATGGATAAAGCTAGGCAGCGGATCAGCCCGTTCGATGGTGTACCGAACGTATTCGCTGAACGCCCGCAACGCGGACGTTCACCGCGCTTTGATCATGATTCACGGTACAAACCGCAACGCAGACCACTATTTCAGCACAGCCACGGGTGCAGCTTTTCTTGCCGGCGCATTGGACGACACAGTCGTGATTGCGCCCAGCTTCCTGTCATCAGATCCTGGTTGTATGGACAAACTGCAAACGGATGAGATCAGTTGGAGTTGCCGTGGAGATAGCTGGCGGTCCGGGGGCACTTCAACGAGTAATAAGGACCTGACCTCCTTCGATTTTGTTGACGAGCTGCTGCGAAGACTGGCGGACAAGAAGGTCTTTCCTAATCTCACAGCTATCGTGATAGCTGGACATTCCGCGGGCGGGCAGTTTGTATCGCGTTACGAGATGGCGAACCACGCCCAGGACAATCTCGGTGTCGCAGTCTCCTACGTTGTCGCCAATCCATCGAGCTATGCCTGGCCAGATGCCACAAGGGTTTTGCCGATTGACGATGGATTGGCAGAGAACGCGGTCGCAGGTTGGAAAGCGGAGACGCCGCATACCAAGTTCAGCTACGGGCCCTTTGATGCGACCAAGGCTCCCGACTACGATCGCTGGCCTTACGGACTAGAAAATCGCACGACGGGGTATACCGTGAAGATGACAGACGATCAACTGAAGAAACAATTGGTCTCGCGAACTACCACGTATCTGTTGAGTCAGGTGGATACGCTACCGTTGGGTGGTTTCGATGGGTCGCCCTCGGCGATGGCTCAGGGCGCGACGCGACGGGCTCGGGGCGAGGCTTTTGTCAAATACATCAACGAGCAACTAGGGGCAAAGAGTAGCGTGATGATCATTCCAGAGTGCGGCCATAATGATCGCTGCGTCTACACTACTGCTGAGGCGCTTCCGGTAATCTTTCCAAAGCCATAACGTTCTAACCTTCCGTGCCCATGAAACACTTCCAAAGCCGCTCCTCTGTCGCCGACGCTGGAGCTATCTTCACAGCAAGCCGTCGATTATCTCTTGACCAATTATTTTTCTCATAAAAGAGTTGTACAGAAAGCGGAGCGATACCAGCTTTCTTCATTCCACAACGTGCCAGTTTGAGGTTCGCTTCCATGAGGTCATCGCCCTTGCAACGTCTGCGGTGCTTGGCCCAAGATCCGCTTCGTATACAACATCGTTCCGAGTGACGGCGAAGGTCATGACGCCTGACGACCGATAATCTGCAGGATAGGCCACGAGGATGAGTTCGCCGGCGTTACTGGCGGAGCCATTTTGCCCCTTCTGCTGGGCTGTCAGAATTTTGAAGTAGTATCCGTAGAACGGACCCAGGACTTCTTCTCCGTTTGAGGAAGCACCACTAGTCTGCGCTGGTTGGGCGTTGATGAGAGAGCGGGCATAGTGAACGACTCGGTCAGCTTCCGTCGTGTTGCTTCCCGGCTGCTTGCCCGACTGGATAAGCGCGTGGCTGGTGTCAATCGCGGTGTATTCATTTGCTCCTAACCGGCGGAAGCGAATCTCCTTGGCACCAGCCTTGGGATCGAAATACCACACTGATGCCTTTGACACTATCGGGACCGGGAATGGCCAGTTTTCAGCGCCGACGTAAACGAGTGTGGTCCCGTCAGATTCCCGCACCAGCCGATGCATCTGTTGGTATTTGCGGACGAATTGCTGGCGGTCGATCTTGTCTTCGGCTTCATCACCTGAGGAGACGAGCTCCTTGCCTCCGGCCAGGATGTGCACCAGGGCCTGCTCATTACCACTTTGGGCGGCGAGGAAAAGAGCATAACTCGCCGCTTCGGCAGAGGGAAATGTTTGCTGTGCCGGTCCCTGCGCGAAGGATGACGGGGTGCAGCACGCAATCAAGATAGCCAGTCCGACTGTAGCTGCTTGGGTCAAACGAAATCCTCCGCCTATTGCAAAGGTTTTATTGGCGCCGTGCATGATTGTTTCCCTCCATAGATGCATTTTGTAGTGTCCTTCGTGAATAAGGAGGGTGAACTACCTTCGCCCCCCGCCTCCATGGAACCCGCCGCCATGAAAGCCTCCGCCGAAGCTCGACCGTCCACGGAAGGAGTTCGCCATGGTGGTGCCTCCATGATTAAAACCGCTGAATGCCCCGGAACGCATACCCGGTTGGCTGTGTGCT